>OKVH01001673.1_pt1 | contig 9835 bp, 7 predicted proteins | sample 1604791 | NCBI WGS metagenome assembly OKVH01 (sample SAMN01760919, study PRJEB22395) | human gut metagenome | reverse complement strand
CAGAACGTCGTGAGACAGTTCGGTCCCTATCTGTCGTGGGCGCAGGATATTTGAAAGGCGCTGTCCCTAGTACGAGAGGACCGGGATGGACGAACCTCTGGTGCACCAGTTGTCACGCCAGTGGCACAGCTGGGCAGCTATGTTCGGATCGGATAAACGCTGAAAGCATCTAAGCGTGAAGCCGGCCTTAAGATAAGATATCCCACTGAGTCAATCAGGTAAGACCCCTTGAAGACTACAAGGTTGATAGGCACACAGTGTAAGCGGAGTGATCCGTTCAGCTAGCGTGTACTAATAGGTCGAGGGCTTGACCCCATCTTGATCAGATACTCTGTTTGCTAAGAAAGCGGTTCGATATTCAGTTTTGAGGGTACATCCTCAACAAAAGAGAAGCATGACAAGCGCCATGTGAATGGCCGGTGTCGATGACGGTGAGGTTCCACCTGTTCCCATTCCGAACACAGAAGTTAAGCTCACTTGTGCCGAAGATAGTTGGCTGGAAACGGCCTGTGAAAATAGGTAGATGCCGGCTTCTCTTTTTTATTATGGCCCGTTGGTCAAGCGGTTAAGACAGCGGCCTCTCACGCCGTTAACGTGGGTTCGATTCCCGCACGGGTCACCAAAAAGATACCTCGCAAGAAGTTGCGGGGTATTTTTTATTGCTGTTTTCCGGGGAGGCAATGCGCGGGCGGAGGGGCAAGCGCTGAAAGGTGAGGTTTTGCGGAGCGCTGCCTGATGCAAGAAATTACGGGAATATTTGTTGCCTGCCAAACTTTTACCGAACACTATGAATTGTGGTACAACGCACTAAATTACACAATTAAAACGAGGTAATCACAATTTGCTGCAAAATTTGGACAATAATTGTGCATTTTAGCGGCGGACAAAGCGTGTGTAACTCTTGAAATTTTCTTGAATTTGTTGTATCATTATAAAAGTAATCGTAGAAAATATGCGATGGAATAGAATTACTTTTGGAGATATAACGGTTTTGAGTAAAACGACATTTAATTTGTACAAAACAGTCCTTTGTGTATTGGCTTTGGCTGCGGCGCTGCTGCTGGCTGGCTGCGGCGGATCGGATGCTTCTATTCGGGCAGAAGCCGGTGAGACGGTACAGACGGCATTATTCGATTTTACCTGTGATACCCCCCGTGTGGTGGATGGATATAACAACATTACAACTCCCGATGGTGAAAAACTTGTCATTTTTATGATGACTGTAACAAATACCAGCAATGAGACCTACGATATTTTTAAAGACGATTTTCAAATCCAATGGGGCAAGGATGACTTTGGCGTAGCATTGGATGCTGTGGACGATGTTATGATGCCTGATGCGACAACCTTGCAGCCAGGTGAGAGCCTTTCCGGCTGGATGCTGGTAAATTTACCGCAGGACACCAATGATTTTGTTGTTGCTTATCAGGAAATGCTGGCAGATGGCAGTAACGGAAACGCTTATTTTGTGGATCTGAGTTTATGAAACAACGCACCAAAGCACTTTTGGCGGGGGTTATCTCCGGCGCGGCCTTTGCAGGGCTGGTCGGCGGGCTGATCCTCTGGCTCCCTTCCTATAAGCAGAAAAAAGAGGTGGAAGCCATTAAGCCGGTAGAAACGGCTGCACCTATTATAAAGGAGCCCGAGGCCACCCCTGACCCGGCCACTGAGGAAGCTGCTCAGCGGACTAAATATGCGGACCTTATCGCCCGCAACCCGGATTTTGCGGGTTGGATCGAAATCCCGGGTGTGGACATTGACCTGCCGATCCTGCAAACGACAGATAATTACTTTTACTTATACCATGATCTGGATCGCGCCGATGATAAGCGCGGCATGCCCTTTGCAGATTTTGAGTGCGACATGAAAAACGGCCGCCATCTCATCATCTACGGGCATAACATGGGCGTTAATAATACCGACCGCTTTTCTAACCTGCAAAAGTACCGCGACGCTGATTACTACACCGCGCACCCCTACTTGAAGCTTGACACGCTATATAAAAGCGAGATTTACAAGATTGTAGCGGTCTACGCCGTCACCTCCCGCGAGAGCGACGGCGATGTCTTCCGCTTCAACGAGTATATCGACCTGGACGATGCCACAGAGCAGACATTTTTGGACGAGGTGGCAAAGCGCGCGTTTTATACCACCGGTGACTATGCCTACCACACCGAGCGTCTGCTGACCTTAAGCACATGCACCTACCAGATGGATGATGCGCGTATGGTCATTCTGGCACGCCCCTTGCGGGACGGTGAGACCACTGCGGCGGATGAGGTACACATCAACAGCGATCCGCTCCTTCCCGCCCGCTGGCCTGCCGGCAAATAAGGTCAAAAATTTTGGCGAAAAGCCCTAGGGCTTTTGTATTTCCTTTTTCAAAGGAAATAATAACCTCTGATTCACCGCTCTCATCCCAAGTGGGGGTGTTGGATATATGTCCGTATCTACTGCGCCAGTAAGCAGGTGCGCTTGGGGCATCTGCCTGCAAAACGCTTTAGATAAATACTTAAAGAATAGGAGATTTAACATGCAGAAAACGAATTTCAAAACTCGTCTGCTTGCTCTGCTGACGGCCGCGTTCATGATTGTCATGTGCGTACCGTTTGCGGCGTTTGCAGCGACAACGAATCCTGCTGAGCGTGAGAAAATTGTTGTCAATTTCGCAAAAGATGGCAATGCTACTTCCTGTGAAGTAGTGGAGAATGCCATCAGCCCGACGGCACCTGAAGCTACTGGCGGTAAGTGGGTTTCTGATTCCGGTGCTCCTGAGCTGACTGGTGGGGAATCCCTCACTTGGACTGAAATGAATCGCTGGGCTGCTGGCGATAACGATAAGACTGCTTACATCAGCTACGAGTTCAAGCCCGCTACCAAACTTGTTTACGTCAGCTACATTTTGGAGAGCGGCGAGCCTCTGGCCAACGCTACCGAGCAGATTGAACTGGAGAACGGTGCTACCACTTTCAGCACTTCTCTGCTGAAGAAAGTCCCCGCTGGCTATGAACTGTGCGAGACCGGCGATGTTTACATCGGCACCAACGACACCGTGAATGTTAAGGTTCGCGAGATTAAGAAGCCTGCTAAGGTTGTCTACGTCAGCTACATTCTGGAGAGTGGCAAGCCTCTGGCCGACGCTATCGAGCAGATTGAACTGGAGAACGGTGCTACCACTTTCAGCACTTCTCTGCTGAAGAAAGTCCCCGCTGGCTATGAACTGTGCGAGACCGGCGATGTTTACATCGGCACCAACGACACCGTGAATGTTAAGGTTCGCGAGGTCAAGAAGCCTGAAGTCTCCCTGACCAAGATCAAGATGATCTTCACCAAGGCTGACGGCGCTACCTCTGTTTTCGCTACCGGTGAGCTGACTGCTGCTTCCGAGTGGTACGTCCTGCCCGACGCTGCTGGCGTCATCAACCTGACTGCCAGTGAGAAGCTGACCGGCTGGACTCTGTTCCAGAACGGCGCTAAGTATGCCGCTGGTGAGAAGGTCACCTTCGAGTCCCTGAAGGAACTGGCTGGCAAGAACGTCGATAAGGACGGTGTTGCTTACCTGAACTTCTACGCTGACCTCAAGACCGATGTCGAGCTGAAGAACATCACCATCAAGTATGTCGAGGATAAGGACGGCGCTCAGGAAGATGTTGCTGCTCCGCAGAACAACTTCACCGCTAAGGACGAGTTCACCATCCTGACCGACAACCTGTACGATGGCAAGGTTCCCGCTGGCAAGAAGCTGATTGGCTGGCAGTACAAGAACGGTGGCAATACCACTAACTTTGTCAAGGGCGAGCATGTCAAGTTCGACACCCTGAAGGCTCTGCTGAACGGCAACTGGGATAACGAAGGCAATGCCTGGGTTACCCTGACCCCCGTCTTCCAGGATGTTAAGAGCGAGAATGGAAACTCTTCCTCCGGCTCTTCCTCCAGCTCTTCCTCCAACTCTTCCTCTTCCAGCAACAAGACCACCACTGCTTCTAACGAGAAGCAGGTCGTCAAGGCTGCCGCTGCCCCGGCTAACACCACCAAGGTTCTGCCTAAGACCGGTGCTACCAATGCTGCTCCGCTGATCGGCGGCAGCCTGGCAGTTGTTGCCCTGCTGATGGGCTACGGCGTTTACGGCCTCGTTCTGCGCAAGAAAGACTAATTGTGTGGTTTCCCCATAGGGTAGCGGTACCCAATGCTGCCGCTCCTAGTTGGGCGCGTTAGCATCCACCAAGCCCCATGTGATTCAACACAACAACACCCCCGCACGGTGCAAGCCGTGCGGGGGTACTTTTTTGTCATACAGGCATAAAATATGGGCGGTATAGCAGGCGGGCAAACAGCAAATACTGGCTATGACGGGGGGATTGCTATGAAGATCGTCTTTTACGGGACGCGGGAATATGACCACTACTATTTTGATGTGCTGGCGGCGGACTCGGAATATGGCTGCGAGATCAGGTTTCTGACGGCGAATCTCGATGCGGACACCGCGCCGCTGGCGCAGGGCGGGGACGCGGTGTGCGCGTTTGTCAATGCAGACTGCTCGGCGGCAGTGCTGGAAAAGCTGGCGCAGGTGGGCATCCGCTGCTTGCTGCTGCGGTGCGCGGGGTACAATAATGTGGACCTGGCCGCGGCGCAGAAATGCGGCATCACGGTGCTGCGCGTGCCGGGCTACAGCCCGGAGGCCGTGGCCGAGCACGCTATGGCGCTGGCGCAGGCCGCGAACCGGCGCATCTGCAAGGCGTATATCAAGGTGCGCAACAACAACTTTGCGCTGGACGGTCTGCTGGGGTACAACCTGTACGGCTCGTCGGCGGGCATTGTGGGCACGGGGCGCATCGGCGCGGCCATGGCGCGCATCTGCCACGGGTTTGGCATGACGGTGCTGGCCTACGACCAGTACAGGAACCCCGCGCTGGACGGCATTGTGCGCTATGTGGAGCTGGACGAGCTGCTGCGCACGGCAGATCTTATCAGTCTGCACTGCCCGCTGACAGCCGAGACGCGCCATATAATCAACGCTGACACCATCAAAATGATACGTGACAACGCGATTCTTGTCAACACGAGCCGCGGTGGGCTGATCGACACCGACGCGCTGATCGACGCGCTGCGGGCCCGCAAATTTGCGGGCGTGGGGCTGGATGTCTACGAGGACGAGGACGGGCAGGTGTTCGAGGACTTCTCGGACGACGTTTTGCAGAACGAGGTCGTGCCGATTTTGATGAGTTTCCCGAATGTGGTGGTGACGAGCCATCAGGCATTTTTCACGCGGACGGCATTGCAGAGCATTGCCATTACGACGATGGAGAACGCGCGGGCGTTTGCGAGAGGGGAGAAGCTGGTGAACGAGGTGAAGGGGTAAGGAAGGCAGAAGGGCAAAGCTGCAGGAATCCCTCCGGCGTGGAAGATAAAGCAGCGGTAGGGGCAAGGTGCGGCGGAGGGGTCAAGACCCCTCCCTACGAAGGGAAGATTCAATGGCGGCAGCCGTGAGGTGGCGGGCCGGGCATGCCCGGCCCCTACCGGGAGGTGCAAAGGGTAAGCTGTCGGGCAGGGGCGAGGTATTGCGGAGGAGGCAAAGCGGCTCATCATACAATAAAACCCTAACAAAAAAGGACGCTGTATCGCTACAGCGTCCTTTTTGTTATACAGCAATTTGAGGATGGCAAAAATTACTTGGACTTTTCTTCGTCCAGGCGGTCCAGCAGGTCCCAGACACCCAGCATGTACTGCACGCCGAGGGCGCGGTCATACTTGCCGTAGCCGGGGCGGCAGTTGCCGGGGCCTTCCTCCCACAGCTGGCGGCCATGGTCGGGGCGGATGCAGCCGTCAAAGCCGCAGTCATGGTAGGCGCGCAGGATCTCAATGATGCCGGTCTCGCCGCAGCAGTCGCGGTGGGCAGCCTCGGAGAAGTCACCGTTCTCGAAGTGGTGGATATTGCGCACGTGGGCAAACGGGATGCGGTCACAGTGCTTGCGCACGATGGCAGCCACGTTGTTGTTGGGGTTGGCGTTCATGCTGCCGGAGCAGAGCGTCAGGCAGTTGTACGGGTCATCGACCATCGTCAGGAAGCGGTCAATGCTCTCGGCGTCAACCAGCAGACGGGGCAGGCCGAAGATGTCCCATGGGGGATCGTCCTGATGGATCGCCATCTTGATGTCGCACTCGCGGCAGGTGGGCATGATGGCCTCGAGGAAGTATTTGAGGTTATCCCACAGCTTCTCCTTGGTGACGGGGGCGTAGGCCTTGAACAGCTCGTCCAGCTTGGCCATGCGCTCCGGCTCCCAGCCGGGGAAGGTCATGTTATACTTCTCGGTGAATTCGAGAATGTAGTTTGCCATGCCCTTGTAGTCGTCCTGGATCAGGTCCTTCTGATAGAACAGGGCGGTGGAGCCGTCGCCGACGGGGTGGAACAGGTCGGTGCGGGTCCAGTCAAAGATGGGCATGAAGTTGTAGCAGATGGTCTTGACGCCGAACTTGGACAGGTTGCGGATGCACTGCTTGTAGTTCTCGATGTACTTGTCGCGCGTCGGCAGGCCGATCTTGATGTCGTCGTGGACGTTGACGGACTCGACGACGGTGGCGTCGAAGCCGGCAGCATGGATCTGGTCTACGACCTCCTTGATCTCGGCCTCCTCCCAGATCTCGCCGGGCATTTTGCTGTGCAGGGCCCAGACAATCTCCTCAACACCGGGGATCTGCTTAATGTCGCTCAGGGTGATGGGGTCATTGCCCTCACCATACCAGCGCCAACCCATTTTCATAGACATGTGGTGCTCCTTTTGTTTGTATAGTCGTTTGCGTAGGGGCGAGGCATGCCTCACCCGCAAGTTTCCGGTTGCGAACTCGTGAGCGGGTTATAGATTTTATGCGGCGGGCCGGACATGTCCGGCCCCTACAGCGTAGCTGCTCTTAGCCGTTCACGGCCTCGTGCAGGGTCTTGCGGACGGCACCGGCACCGGCAATCTCGGCCTTGAAGTACGCCTTGATCTTGTCGGCCAGGACGGTCTTGGTCAGGTCGCTGCCGAAGATGGACGCATTGGACAGGATGCCGTCCAGCTGGTCGGTGACGGTCTCGGGCTTGCCGAACTCGATGCCGGAGAGCTTGGCCTGCAGCTCGTCCTTCAGCGGGTCAGCACTGACCTCAAAGGCGTTGCCGTTGTCGTCGATGGCCAGCAGATAACGCAGCCAACCGGCGATGGCCAGAGGAATGGAGACCAGGCTGTTCAGGTCGCGGCCCTCGGCAACGTAGCTCTTGATGGTCTCGCCAAAGCGGATGCCGACCTTCTGAGACGTGTCGGTAGCGATGCGCTGCGGCGTGTCGGGCATGAAGGGATTGGGCAGGCGCTGCTCGATGACCTCGTCGATGAAGGCCTTCGGGTTAAGGATCTTCGGGTCAACGACGACGGGCAGGCCCTCGACGTAGCCCAGGCGCTTGATGAGGGCGACGATGTCCGCGTCCTTCATCTCGGCGCAGATCAGGTCATAGCCCAGCATGCAGCCGTACACGCTCATGGCGGTGTGCAGCGGGTTCAGGCAGGTGGTGACCTTCATGCGCTCGGTCTTGTTGACGGTCTCGCGGTCGGTCATGTAGACACCGGCCTTCTCCAGCGCGGGGCGGCCGTTGGGGAACTTGTCCTCGACGACCAGATACTGCGGGCGCTCGGCGTTGACGAACGCGGCAATGAAGGTGTTCTTGGAGGTGACGATGGGGGTCATGCCCTCGATGCCGTCCTTCTCCAGAGACTCCTCGACGATCTTGTGGGGGCGCGGGGTGATCTTGTCGATCATGGACCAGGGGAAGGTGATCTTGGTCTCATCGGACAGGTAGTCGATGAAGTCCTGACCGACGAAGCCCTTCTCCAGCCATGCCTTGGCAACGGTCATAACGCTGGTCTGCAGCTTCTCGCCGTTGTGGGAGCAGTTGTCCATGCTGACGACGGCCAGAGGATAGGCACCGTTCTGGAAACGCTCCAGCAGCAGGGCGGCGACCATGCTCATGGCGTGGCGGGCGTGGGCGGGGCCCTCGTCGATGTCAGCCTGCACGACGGGCATCAGGCTGCCGTCGGGACGGTACAGAGCGTAGCCCTTCTCGGTGATGGTGAAGGAGATCATCTGCAGGCTGGGATCGGTGAAGATCTGCTTGAAGCGGGCCATCATCTCCGCGTCGGCAGAGTTGGCGCGCAGGCCCTCGGCCACAGAGCCGATGATCTCGCGGCTGGTGGTGCCGTCCGGGTTCAGGGTGACGTTCATCGTCAGGTTGTCATACGGGGTGTAGATCTTGTCGATGATGTCGTAGTCGAAGGTGTCGGCTGCGATGATGCCGCGGTCAGCGGCACCCTCGTTCAGCAGGCGCTGCTGTAGCGCGGCGATGAAGCCGCGGAAGATGTTGCCAGCACCGAAGTGGACCCAGATGGGGTGCTCCTTGGTGGCGGCAGTCATGGCAGCGTGATCAAAGGCGGGCAGCTTGACGCCCAGCTTTTCCCACTCGGCTTTCTGGTTGACGATGGATGACGCATTCATCTGCATAATGATTTGCTCCTTTTGTTGCTGTGGGGGTGGGCGGCACACGACCGCCCGCGATGTCTATAGTATACCGCGTGATTTTTTGCAAGAAAATAACGCTGATTGCTTGAAAAATTGCGAAAATTGCGGTAAAATCATAGCAACGCAGAAAAGGCTTCTCCCTTGGGGGAGAAGCTGCCGCCGCAGGCGGCTGATGAGGGGAGAACTGGCCGCAAAATCCCGCTTGCAGGGTGGCAGCGGCAAGGTCGGCCCTCATCCGGCTTCGCTTCGCTCAGCCACCTACTCCCCTTCTGGCGCTATGCGCCACCTCCCCCGTACCGGGGGAGTCTGTCCCGGAGGGGAAGGCTTTTTGGGAGTCACCTATGTCAAACTACAACCCCTACACCAAGCGCCAGACGATGATCGCGCCGGATTATGAGGTCTACCGCTATCGCTCGACCTACATGAACGAGGTCGAGCTGCACCACCACGACTTCTATGAGATTTACCTGCTGCTGCGCGGGCGGGTGGAGTACATCGTCGAGAACCAGCTCTACCGCGTGCGCCCCGGCGATTGGATGCTGTGCAGCCCGCTGGAGCTGCACCAGGCGCGCATTGCCACTGACGCCGACGCCTATGAGCGCATCGTGCTCTGGATCGCGCGGCCCTATCTGGAGGGCTTGTCCACCCCGCGCACAAGTCTGACCCGCTGCTTTGACACGACAGTCCCCGGCCACACAAACCTGCTGCGGCTGCCCGGGGCCACCGGCGCGCCGCTGCGCACAACGGTGGATAAGCTGTGCGCGTTAAAGGCGGACAAGGCGTACGGCAGTGACCTTTTGGCCCAGAGTGCGCTGGTGGAGCTTTTGGTCGGCCTGAACCGTGCCGCAGCCGAGCGCGGCGACGCCCGCCCCACCGGCACGAGTGACCAGGTCGTGGACGCGGTGCTGCACTACATCAACGAGCACTACAGCGAGGCCTTGACGCTGGACCAGCTGTCGGAGAAGTTCTTCATCAGCAAGTATCATCTTTTGCGGAAGTTCGATGCGCAGGTCGGTACGACGGTGCATCGCTATATTTTGCAGAAGCGGCTATTAAACGCGAAGCAGCTTTTAGCCGGCGGTGTCCCGCCGAATGAAGTCTGCCAATACTGCGGTTTTGGCGATTACGCAAACTTTTACCGCGCATTCCGGGCGGAATACAACCAGACGCCGCGGCAGTATATTCAGTCAGCGAGGGGGAAGTGAGCGGCTGAAGGATGAACGGCAGCCTCCCGGGAGGTTGTTCTTTCTTTTGGCAGCAAAAGAAAGAACCAAAGAAAACTGCCGCTGTTTCG
>OKVH01001671.1_pt1 | contig 9838 bp, 8 predicted proteins | sample 1604791 | NCBI WGS metagenome assembly OKVH01 (sample SAMN01760919, study PRJEB22395) | human gut metagenome | reverse complement strand
GGCTAGTAATACGAATTAAGGGCCAATGGGGGCGGGGAAAATGGAATTTTCCCCGTCCCTGTTGGCTCTGCGGGTGCGCGTTGATTGCTATGTATTCGTAAGAAGCTGCCAGTAGCAAGTTCTGTAGATTATATAAAAAATACATAAATAAATGTATAAAATATTGCAGACATATTTACTAATGTGTTAAACTATAACAAAGCATATTTCAAAAGAAATTCAAGGTGATTATCACCGTCTATATTCTAATTACATTTCAGAAATCTATGCTTTTATACCAATCAATGATAGAAAAGCAGGAGAGGACTGAAAAAAACATGCGGACTCCTGTGGTAAAGGAGAATTGAATATGGCGAAGAGAAAGAACCAGAAGAGAAGTAACAAAAAATACCAGGTGAATAATCGGAGAGTAAGAGCAAATCATCAGTATAAAGATACGGTTTTCCGGATGTTATACCGGGATAAAGCAAATCTGTTGTCGCTATATAATGCGGTAAATGACCGGAATTATACAAATCCGGAAGAGCTGCAGATCGTAACTTTAGAAAATGCAATCTATATGGGGATGAAAAATGATCTGGCATTTATCATGGATATGAATTTATATCTGTATGAGCATCAGTCAACATATAATCCGAATATTCCTCTTAGAAATTTATTCTATATTGCGGATGAATATCAGCGGCTTGTTGTTCAAAAATCATTATATTCGACTACAATACAGAAGATACCGGCACCAAGATTTATCGTGTTTTACAATGGAACAAAGAAAGTAGAGGATCGCAGTGAATTCCGATTATCATCAGCTTATGAGAACCCGACAGAAGATCCGGACTTAGAATTACGGGTTACGATGTTGAATGTAAATGATGGACATAATAATGAGTTGATGGAGCATTGCCGGACATTGAAGGAATATGCACAGTATGTGGCAAGAGTCCGCGGGTACACCGCTTCTATGAAGCTGGAAGAGGCGGTGCGGCGGGCGATTAAGGAGTGTATTGCGGAAGGGATCTTAGCGGATTTCCTTCGGAAGAATCGTGCGGAGGTGGAAATGGTGAGTATTCTGGAATACGATAAGGAATATGAAGAGAAGAAGCTTCGCAAAGCGGAGTACGAAGCGGGGGAGCAGGAAGGTCTGAACCGGGGTCTGGCACAGGGGATTGTGGAGACCGGATGTGCCTACGGCGTATCGAAGAAGGAGATTCTTGAGCGGCTGCAGGAGAGGCTGAACATATCCTGCCAGACGGCACAGGAGTATTTTGCAAGGTACTCCGGCAAGAAGATCTCTTAGTCCGAGGCTGCCAGAGACAGGGTGCTGACAGATAGGTGCACAAGTACACAGGTATGATGCTGTATAGACGGACGGAGACAGACCGCTACAGACATCTGAGCCCGGCATGCTGACAGACACATCACAGCATGCCGGGCTTCTTTTTGCGTTACCGCGTTACATTGCGTCAGACCTCATTTCGTGGTAGAATAAACCTATCTTAAGAGCTGATCGGGATCTAAGGGGCCCGATGAGTATAAATGGGGAGTATATTTCATAATTAAGGAGGGTTTTTGCATGAAAAACAAAAGAAGAATTCTGGCGGGGCTGCTTGCGGCAGTTCTGACCGTGCCGCTGTTTGCCGGCAGCGCACAGACAGTTGCGGCTGCGGAGGCGGCCGGGAAGACACTGGATGTGGTGTTCACACACGATACCCACTCCCATCTGAACAGTTTTTCCACAGTGATTGACGGAGAATCCACAGAGGTGGGCGGTTTTGCAAGGATCAAGACAGTGATCGATGAGCAGAAAGCGGAGAATCCGCACACGCTCGTGGTCGATGGCGGTGATTTTTCCATGGGTACGCTGGTGCAGACCGTCTATGAGGATGAGGCGGCAGAGCTTCGGATGCTGGGTGCAATCGGCTGTGAAGTGACGACATTTGGCAACCACGAGTTTGATTACCGTTCCAGCGGACTGGCACAGATGCTAAAGAGTGCAGCCGAAAGCGGCGACGTACTGCCGGAGCTTGTGGTGTGTAATGTAGACTGGGATGCGATGGAGGCTGCGGGGTTAAACGACGGACAGCAGCAGATTTTAAGCGGATTTGAGGAGTACGGCGTGAAGGATTATGTCGTGCTGCAAAAGGGAGATGTCAATGTTGCTGTGACAGGTGTGTTCGGTGTGGACGCACTTGCCTGCGCGCCGACCTGTGAACTGTTATTCCGCGATCCGGTGGAAGCAGTCAAGGAGACGGTGGCAGAGATCAAGGCAAATGAGGATGTGGACATGATCGTCTGCGTATCACACAGCGGTACGTGGGAGGATGAGAGCAAATCCGAGGATGAGATTCTTGCCAGGAGTGTGCCGGATCTTGACCTGATTATCAGCGGTCATACCCACACAGAGCTCGCGGAGCCGATCGTGCACGGCGACACGTATATTGTATCCACGGGAGAGTACGGCAGGAAGATCGGAGAACTTTCCATGACCCAGAAGAGCGATGGCAGATGGGAGATAACGGATTATAAGCTGGTTCCGATTCTTTCGACCATCACTGCGGACGGAGCGACCCAGGAGAAGATTGATGGCTTCATGGAAGCGGTGGATACCGGCTATCTCGCAGATTTCGGGTACACCAAGGATGAGGTGCTTGCAACCAATAATGTGCAGTTTTCCACGCTGCATGATCTCGAGTATGAGCACACGGAACACAATCTGGGTGACCTGATGTCGGACGCCTATGTGTATGCCGTGGAGAACTCCGATGATTTTGACGGAGTACCGGTGGACGTTGCCGTGGTTCCGAGCGGTACGGTGCGCGATACCTACACGGCCGGGGATATTACGGTGGAGCAGGTGTTTAATTCTTTTTCCCTTGGCATCGGTCCGGACGGCGTGCCGGGATACCCGCTGATCAGTGTCTATCTGACAGGGAAGGAACTTCGCACAGCCGCGGAGATTGACGCATCTGTCTCCGATTACATGACGACAGCCAGACTTTATATGAGCGGACTTCATTTTACATACAATCCGAACCGCATGATTTTAAACAGGGTGACGGATATTTATCTGACCGATGAGAACGGAAGCCGCGTGGAGCTTGAGGACGATAAGCTGTACCGCGTTGTGGCAGATCTCTACAGCGGACAGATGTTAAGCGCGGTGACGGATATGTCGCACGGACTGTTGTCGCTTGTGCCAAAGTATGCGGACGGAACGCCGATCGAGGATTTTGAGGACGTCATCGTGATGGAGGGGAACCGCGAATTAAAAGCGTGGGATTCGATTGCCAGATATATGCAGTCCTTTGAGGATACGGACGGCGACGGTATTGCCAATGTGCCGTCTTACTACAGCCAGATGCACGACCGCAAGGTGGTGGATGAGAGCCGCTCGCTCGGCGATCTTGTAAAGAGCCCGAATAAATATGCGGCTATGATTGTCGCCGTGATTCTGATTGTGATAATTCTGGTTGTATTACTGATTGTGTTAGTGGTAAAATTGATAAAACGCATACGGAGACGGAAAGCGGATACAATACATAAAAGATAATTGAAATACAGGAGACCATTATGAGTGCGCAGGATAAGACAGAGCAGGTGTTGCGGGAAATGCATATCATGTATGCCAACAGCGAGGTGTATGATAAAGCGACAAACCGGGTTATCATAGACAAAAAGAAGGCGTTAAATCTCCTGCAGCGTCTGAATGTCTGCATCTACGAACTCATGGAGGAACATGAGCTTACCCAGCAGAGCCGCGATGCAGCGGAACGGCAGTTCCGCAGGAAAACGGACGGTATTGTCGAGGATGCGAACCGCATGGCGGAGGATGTGTATGCCGGATCGGTCATGTATACGGATGAGGCGCTTCACCGCGTACAGGATATCATGCAGGATGCGATGGACTCTGTCCGGGAGATCTGCGATAAGATGAATGATGCGCTTGCGCAGGAAAAATCAAATGTGCGCAGAGATCAGTCGGAGTTAAAGAGCCACCTTGAGGATTTAAGGGATACGAACAAATACATGAATCTGATCGAGCAGCGCAACAAGGAGATTGCAAAGGAACGCGCGAAGCGTGAGCAGGAGGAAGAGGAGGCCACGTCCATCTATGCATCCGTAAAGCCGGAGATCAAGATAAACGAAGAGTATTTTGAGAAGAACGGGATTCCGCTAGAGACAGAGGAACCGGAGGAAGAGCCGGAGAAGAACACCGGTGAGACCGGGGCGGAGATAAAAGTAAATCTTGATGCGGAATACTTTAAATGGAAGGAAGACGCTGACGACGGGAAAGAGGAGAAGAAACCGGAGCGCCATTCTTTCTTTGGCAAGCGGCCGAAGTAAGAGAATCAAAAGGAGCAGATTCGGAGAAAGATATTTCCACCATTCAATTTCATACAGGAAGCAAGGAAGAAGTATTGCCGGGTTATACGCCTGAGTTCCCTTATATTGCATCTCACGAGGTGCTTGGGGGACTCAGGCGTTTTGTTACGTCAGCCGGTAGGCGCGCGGCGACATGCCATAGTGTTTCCGGAACGCGTCTCCGAAATAATTGCCGTCGGAAAAACCGCAGATCCCGGCAATTTCAGTGATCGAAGTGTCCGTCGTGCGCAGAAGGTGCGCGGCGTTCTGAAGGCGGATGTGCGTTAAGTATTCCTTAAATCCGAATCCGGTTGTCTCCCGGAATTTTTTGGAAAAATAAGTGGGATTCATATGTGCGACCGCCGCGGCGGCTGCCAGTGAGACCGGCTCCTCGTAATGTTCGTAGATGTAGCGCGCGCTTTCCTGGATGGCGGTGCTGGCCTCGTCCAGAAATTGCGGAGTCTGGTGGACATCCTGGCAGCGCGCGATCTCAACCAGAAGCTCTGAAAAAAGACTTTTGGTCATGAGCGGTGCATAAGGATCGCTGCTTTCGGATTCAAGGCGCAGGCGTGTCATCAGGCGTTCTAACTGCGGACGGCTGGAAGACAGAATGGTGAGTCTGCTGCGGGAAAAAAGCCCGGCGCAAAGATCCGGACCGCCGGCGGCAGACACCCGGTGTAAGTAATCTTCCGAAAAAAAGATGTTGATGCGCTCGGCAGGACGCTTGGTTTCATAGAGAACGCGGTGCAGCACAGAGGGAGGAATCATAATCAGATCCCCTGGAAAGAGCCGGTAAATGCTGTGGCTGATAAAACAGCGGCACTGACCGGACAGCAGGTAATAAAATTCGTAGTACGGGTGATAATGGGATTCTCCCATATCAAAAAGCGAATCGCGCTGTACCTGCGTAATTTTAAAATTGGCAATGCGGTCGTGACAGCTGGAGGAAGCGAAATCGTTCATAGGTATAACTCCTGTTCCTGGTTCCGTGAAGGTTTCTGCGGAATGGTGATTCTGGATTTTTGCCTGCAATGACAAAAAATCAGTAGTATAAAGCAAAATAACGGAAAAAATTCGTATAAATAAATATATTTTTGTTATACCATGGGAGAACAGAAAAGTAAAGAAACGCAGATACAAAAAGAATGGAGAAGAACATGCAGGCAGATCTTTCAAAAAAGGACGAACAATTTCGCGAGTTTTCCCTGAACGGACCCATGTGGCGGGTGGTATTGTATGTGGGATTTCCACTGGCGCTCTATGAGAGCCTGAACCAGCTTTTTAAGATACTCGATACCATGATGGCGTCACATATCGGCGCATCCGCGGTGTCCGCGGTCGCGTATCTGTCCCAGATCAACATGATGATCTCGGCGGTGGGAACCGGGCTTGCGGTGGGCGCCAGCATCAAGGTGAGCCAGGCATATGGGGCCGGCGATTTCATGCTGGTAAAAAAGCGTGTCAGCACAATGTTTGCCATGTGCGGGGCGCTCGGTATCGCAATACTGCTTGTCCTGGTGCCGTTCACGCCGGAGTTCCTGCGCCTGATGAATACACCGGAAGAATTTATTGCGGACGGGAGCACGTATTTCAGGCTGGAGCTGTTCGGAATGGTCATCACGTTTTTCAATAACGTCTACATCGCCATTGAGCGTGCCAGAGGAAATTCCAAACGGATTCTGATTCTCAATACGGCGGTCATCGTAGTGAAACTGGGGCTGACGGCATGGTTTGTCTACGGGCTGGGCGGAGGAATCAATATGATCTCCTGTGCGACGATCATCTCGCAGAGCCTTCTTCTTCTCGCTGCGTGCATCAATATGAACCAGAAGGGAAATGCGTTTGGCTTCTCATTGCGTGCCATCTCCATAAAAAAGGAGGTCATCTGCCCGATGCTCACGCTGTCGTTTCCGGTCATCGTGGAGCGGATTGCGTTTGCGGTTGGAAAGGTGATTGTCAATTCGATGAGTACCGTCTACGGTTCCTGGACGGTGGGAGCGCTTGGAATCTCCAACAATATCGGCGGAATCACGACAAACCCGCAGAACGGATTTCAGGAGGGAGGCTCCTCCATTATCAGTCAGAATCTGGGGGCTGGCAGACCGAAGCGCGCGCTTTTGGCGTTCCGCTGGGTGCTTTACATTGACATGCTCATCGGACTGGTCATCATGACGGCGTCGCTGTTATGCTTAAACCAGCTGGCAGGTCTCTTTGCCGGGGACAATGCAGAGTTTGCCGAGATGATCAAACAGATTTACCGGTTTGAGGCGGTCGGAGCAATCCCGCTCGGCGTCAACGCGGCGGTAATGGCGCTGCTCTATGGATTTGGAAAGACGCGTGTGACGCTGGTCATGAACTTCTGCCGTGTCTTTCTGTTCCGCGTGCCGGTACTTTGGGCGTTGCAGCAGTTCACGGATCTCGGAAACGTCAGCGCCGGCATTGTCATGGCGGTGAGCAATGTGGCGAGCGGCGTGCTTGCAGCGGTGGTGGGCGTCATCGAGATACGCAGAATCTGTAACACATACGATGTGCGGTATTTTGGCGGAGAACGGAAAAATTAAGAAATAAAAACTACACCTATAGATTGCAAATATTTCAACTCTATGTTAAAATGTCTAAAACAGTATCAATTCGATAGAATAAAGGACAGGACATGAGTATTAAAGATAGAATTCTGAAAAGGCGGGAAAGATTTGCATACGAACGCGCACACTGGGTGGATGCGGATCCCGAAGAGAGCTGGTTTTATCTTATGACGAACATACAGCGCAACAACCTGTATTCGCTGGTATTGATCGGACCGGCAATTTTTTGCATCTTATTTTACTATTTTACAGGGATTACGCCCAATATTGCGCTGTCTTATCTGATCATTGACATGATCGTCATCTTTGCCAAGAGGCATTTTGCAATCCGAAGAATCCGGGAGGATCAGGCGTATGCCCGGCTTGGTGACCGCACAGAGGTTCTTTTGCAGATGGCGCGGGAACTAAGTGAAAAAGACCAGATGAAGAGGGAACAGAATACAGATCACACAGATAAAAGGAATAAGAATAAAAGACACAGGAGAAGAGGAGGGACAGACAAAAGAGACAAAAGAAAGAGTGACACTACGACCGGGTAGCGTCCGTGTGCTTCATGACTTCGACAAGTTCACGCAGAATACGGATCTGCGCATCGGTGAGGTCTTTTACCTCGATGATCGTAGCGTAGGAATCGGTCGTGGTTCGTCCAAGAATATAGTCCGTGGATGTGTGATAGATATCAGCCAGTGCGATCAGGCGCTCCAGACTGGGGTTACGCTCCGTTTTCTCATAAGCGCTGATTAAGGCAGGCGTTACACCGAGACGATTTGCGACTGCACTCTGGGACAGATGATTCTTTTCACGTAATTCAATTAAACGGTCTGCCATATTCTTGTCCATAATCAACGCCTCGCTTTCCTGCTTAGTCTAGTGCACTTTTCCCATACTTGCGGTTATGAAGAGTTCAACTGCAAGTTGAAAATGATACTACTTAGAATATGCATGACATGAAAAAATACACCCGCTGAAGATAAAGAATATCATAGCAGGTGTATTTTTATCATTAAAGGCGCAGTTGTCACTGATATGGCAGAAAGCCCATTTGAAGCGGGATCAGAAGCCGTCGCCCTCGCGGTAACCGGTTTTGCTGGTGATCATTTCACTGTTGTTTTTCACTGTATCGGAAGGCGTGTAAGCCATATCTGCATAGAGGAACTGATGAAGTGCCGTGACATTGGACGATAGGCCGCAGGGAATCACGACATCTCCCACTTTGTCATAGCGGTGGGCGGTTTTTTCATATGGGAACCCGTTGGTCTCGCTGAGCTTGTAATTAAAAATATTGGTGGCGAGTGCAAGCAGATCCGCATTGGAGAAGCTGGTCTGAATATCGCTGAAGAGAGTGTTGATTAGTGCGTTGAGCGTCTTCAGATCGGATTTTTGTGCTTTGGCAATCATAGCTGAAAGTACCGCACGCTGACGTTCCGTGCGCTTGTAATCATCACCGCCGCCGTAACGGATTCGTGCAAATGCCGTTGCCTGCACGCCGTTTAAGGTGTAAGTTCCGCCGGAAGACGGGCAGGAAGCGGTATTTCCGGTAAGGCGGTTTAATTCCTGAATATAGCCGAGCATCAGGCTGGCTTCGTCATCGGTGATCGTCATTTCCACGCCGCCCAGCAGATCCACACATTCGACAATTGCACTGAAATCCACCGTCACATAATCTGTGATTGCAAGATCGAGATTGGTATTGAGCATTGAGAGCGCCTGCTCGGGTCCTCCTTTTGCGTAGGCGGCGTTGCATTTTTCAAAGACTCCGCTGCCGGTGTCCAGATAGGTATCCCGGTAGATGGAGACCAGTTGGACCTCGTGCGTTTTGTTGTTGATATTGGCGAGCATAATGACATCGCTCCGCCCTTTGGACAGGGAATTGTTTGTACGGTTGTCCAGACCGAAGAGAGCAACTGTGCGATAGTCTGACATGGCATCCATTGTTTCGGAGGACAGATCTTCATTGATGGCGACCTGATCCATGTCAAGCTTTGTTTTCTGTATTTTTGAAAGTTTTACAACTGCAAACAACAAAAGAGTCAGCAGAAGAATCAGAATAATTTCTGCAATCAGCAAAATGACTCTGCGGCGTTTCTTCGTTTTTTTCTTTTTCATATCAAAGATCCTCCAGAATAAAAGCATGGTTGGGTTACCTGCTTATCTTAAAGCGGGAATATGCCGCCCGCAATAAAGATTCTCTTAATTTTGCGCGCAGATTTTTAAAAATAATTAAGAAATCTCCTCTATAACAATTTGCGCGTGTCTGTTAAAATGAAGAAAACAGGCAATAGAAAGGCTGATATGCAGTGCGATATCTGCCACGTTAGAATGGAGAGAAGAGAATGCAGACAATTCTGGTATGTGATGATGACAAAGAGATCGTGGAAGCGATCGACATATATTTACAGCAGGAAGGCTATCAGGTATTAAAGGCGTACGATGGAGAGGAAGCGCTTGAGATCTTAAAGGAAAAAGAAGTCCATCTTCTGATCATCGACGTCATGATGCCGCGGCTGGACGGCATCCGGGCAACGTTAAAGATCCGGGAGGAGAGCAGTATCCCGATCATTATTCTATCTGCGAAAACGGAAGATGCGGACAAGATTTTAGGACTTAATATCGGCGCGGACGATTATGTGGAAAAGCCGTTCAATCCTCTGGAACTGGTGGCACGTGTAAAGTCGCAGCTTCGCCGTTATACGCAGCTTGGCAATGCGGCAGAGAACGACGCGTCCGTATATACCGTCGGCGGTCTGTCGATCAACGATGATTTAAAAGAGGTCACGGTGGACGGGGAGACGGTTAAGCTGACGCCGATTGAATACAACATTCTGCTTCTCCTTGTGAAGAATCAGGGGAAGGTATTTTCCATCAACCAGATCTATGAGAGCATCTGGAACGAG
>OKVH01001670.1_pt1 | contig 9839 bp, 8 predicted proteins | sample 1604791 | NCBI WGS metagenome assembly OKVH01 (sample SAMN01760919, study PRJEB22395) | human gut metagenome | reverse complement strand
CGCGTCCGCAGACGCGCCCCCAAGCTGCTCTTCCCCCAAGATTCCGTGAAGAACCTAAAAAGACGCGGCAGGAAGCTGATTTTTTCAGCCCCCTGCCGCGTGTTAATATCTCCTTACTGCTTCTTCAAATACGCCGTCATCATATACCCTGTGTACCCGTTGTATCGCACCTTCGTCCACGTTTTGCCCGCGGAGAGCACAACCACCGTTGATCCGTGCGGCACTTGCACCAGCACGCGTGCGGATTTCGAGCCGCTGCTGCGCAGGTTCACATACGTCCCCTGCGGATGGCGGACAATGCGTGTGGAACTCGATGAGCTGGCAGAGGGAATGGAAAGGTAGTCGGTCATCATATACCCGGTTTTGCCGTCGGGCGTTTTGACCTTGCACCACTGGTCGCCCTGCGAAATCATCGTGACCACCGTGCCGTTGGAATACTTGCCTAAGCTCGCGCCGCGGGTGCTCGCCCTGCTGCGCAGATTCAGCTTGTCGCGCGGATTCGGGTTGTTGACGACCGCATAGGCTGCCTGCTGTGCCGTGGAGGAAGAACCGCCTGATGCGCTGCTTCCCGCCGCCTTCGCGCAGAGAGCTTCGCCCTCGGACCGGCGGATATGCCCCGCGCGCAGATAGTCTGCGGACATAAACCCGACGCCGCCGTTGACAGCGATTTTCCACCAGCCGTTACCCTGCTGGAGAATCATAACGTAGGTGCAGCCGGGGATGGAAGCGAGGCTGCCGTAGTTCTTGCCCGGCCCGGAGCGCAGATGAACGTTCTCCTTATTCGGCGAAATGACCATGCCGAGCTTGTCGGAGTAGACGCCGCTGCGGGTGGAGATGAAACGGGTGAGAAAATAGCCGGTCTGACCGCCGACGGAAACATAGTACCAGTCGCCTGCACGGTCGAGAATGACGCAGGGCGTGCCGTCGTCGTACTTGCCGAGCACCTTGGCGGATGTGCTGGCCTCGCGGCGGAGGTTCAGGTAGCCCGCATGGGAGACGTAGCCGATTGTGCCGGTCGCATCCGCCGAAACGAGCAGGTAATCCTGCCGCATCCAGCCATAGCGGCCGTCAGGTGTTTCCACCTGATAAAAGCCATTGCTGTATCCGCGCACGGTCATCCACGTTCCCTTGTTGTACGCACCCAAAACGGCGGAACTGGTAGTGGGGGCGGAGCGCAGGTTGACATTCGCCGCACCGAACACAACACCGTAACTGCTGGAATCCGCCTGCACTGTGACACTCAGCAGGAGCAGAAGCAGCAGCGTCAGCCCTGCGAGCAGCTTCCATTTTTTCATTCGTTCTCTTCCTTTCCTAATATCATGGCAATTCCTGTGCCCTTGCGGGAAAAAAAGCGGATAGCAAAAACTTGATGGACGGTTTGCCCATCACGACAGCTTCTATTATATCAGGAAATGCAATGGAATGCAAGTTTTTCCTATGGATTCCGGCATGGAAAAAAATTATTTCGGAAAAATTTGATTCCGCTGGGAACAAAACAGCAGCGTCATGCGTTTTATTCTTGCAAGGGGAGGGAAACAGCCCAAAGCTGGTTCGCTCCGCGCAAAAGGAGGAAGAACGGATGAAGAAGTTTCTGGCAGGACTGGTAAGCCTGCTGATGCTGTCGACCGCGTTTGCGGAGCCGACGATAACGCATCTGGGCTACACGGCGTATCTTGGCAGCAGCAATGAGCTGTATCTGCAGGATCCGACGGGTACGGTGCGCGTCCTGCGTTATCCGATTGCGGATATTCTTTCGATTACCGACACGGTTGTCTACTGCCGCGCGCAGGATGGCAAGCTGCTCAGCATTGCGCTGGACGGCTCGCAGTCGCTGATTATCGCGGAAACCCCGACTGATGAGCAGGTGAATGCGCTGACGGCGAAGTCGAGTTATACGCTGACGGACGGTGTGCTGCGCAATGGCGCCACGATTGTGGATACGGGTGTGCTTGCCTTCTGTGATTTGGCGGACGAGCAGACCACGACTGCGCCGGATGAACTGCTGTACCTCAAACAGAACACGACGAACACCGCTGCCCTGATGGTGCGCACGGAGAACGTCGCGACTGCGCGGACGCTGGCGATTCTGGGCATCACCGCGCCTGTGCTGAGCATGACGGCGAACGGCGAGAACATCACCATCGTCGCATCTGACCACAGCGTCACGGTTTACAACCGCGTCGCGCTGACGACCACCAATTATCCGGCGACGTCGGAGCTGACGGAGAAAGCATCCGCCATCGGCAGTGAGCTGTTCCGCTACGCGCCCGCGGAGTCCTTTGGCTGGAACGTGGAAATCAGCACGGGTCTGCCGGCGATTGAAGTTGTGACAGACCGCGGCAATGCGTACGTTGCGACGGCTACGCCCGCCCCCACGACCGCTGTGCCGACCGCAACCGCGCGTCCGACGGCGACTGTCCGCCCGACGGCTACGCCCCGCCCGACCGCAACTGCGACGGCTGCGTCCGAGTACACGCGCCTGAACTACGGCAGCAAGGGCAAGGCGGTGCGCAAGCTGCAAAACCGCCTGTCCAAGCTGGGCTATCCCGTGGGCAAGGTGGATGGCGTCTGGGGTGACGACACGCAGTTCGCGGTCAACCTGTTCCAGTCCGCCATCGGCTACACCGAGCACCGCTATGCGTCGGCAGCCATGCAGGAGAAGCTGTACTCCAAGAAAGCGCCGGTTTACGATCCCTACATGCCCCTGAAGGAAGGCAAGAAGGGAACGCCTGTCAAGCTGATGCAGCAGCGCCTGTTCGATCTCGGCTATTTCACTACTAACGACGTGGAGAAGGAAGTTGATGGCGTGTACGGCAAGCGCACGACGGAAGCCATCAAGCTCTTCCAGACCGTCTGCGGTTATGAGGAGAAGAAAATCACCGGCGTTGCTGATGCGGATACGCTGATGCTGCTCTTCGACGAAAAAGCGCCTGTGAATCCGGGCAATGTGCCGCCGACGCCGACCAGCCCGGTGGTAATCGTCACGCCGACCCCGACGAACGTGCCGACCGCTACGCCGAATCTGCCGGACGAGCCGACGGAAGTCCCGACCGAAGTCCCGACGGCGACACCCGCTCCGACGGAAGCGCCGACGGCAACACCCACGCCGACGAATGCGCCGACGGCAATCCCAGAACCGACGGAAGCGCCGACGGCGACACCCGTGCCGACGGAAGCCCCGACAGCAACACCCGCGCCGACGGAAGCCCCGACAGCAACACCCGCGCCGACGGACACGGTGGAGGTCATCACGCCTGAACCGCAGCCGTCTGAAACGGTGACGGAATAAGCAAATTTGCGCCCAATCAGCGATGGTTGGGCGTTTTTTTGTGCAGAAAATTTGTAATGGAGGGAAAATATGCCGCTTTTGATGCGTTAGATAGGTGAAGACCGCAGGAAAGTGCGGCAGAAAGAAGGAAGAGACATGAGAAAGTACACGCGGATTGGAACGTTTTTGCTGGCACTTGTGATGTGCCTGACGATGCTGACGGCGCAGGCGGAAAGCAAACTGCCGTTGGAAGTTGCGGACTTGTTCACCGTGAAGGCGTGGGCACACTACGCTATCGCGAACCAGCCAGATATGCCGGAGAACAAGGCGTTCGCGGTGATGCAGGAGAAATCCGGCTACGAGGCGGCGCTGCTGGTGATGCGCAACACCAAGAGCGAAACGAACGTGCTGGTGCTGGCGGAAAAATCATCCGCACAGGCGGATTGGAAAATCACCATGCGCAACTGGGGCGCGGTGGGGCAGGGTGACGCGAACGTGCCGCAGCTGGCGGTGCTGGCGGACGGGCGTTTCGTCATCCACTACCCGAACGGCGACAGCGCGTATTTCACGCATGAAGCGAATGGCTGGCAGCTGACAAACCTGTCCTTCGGTGATACGACACAGGTGGAAGTGAGCCGCAGCGGCATGACCTTCCTCACGCTCTCGGACAACGGCAAGTGGGTCAAGACGACGGTGTCCGGCGTGGTGGAGACGGCCATGGCGCAGTTCAGCATGGATCGCTTCCCGCGGACGGTCGCGGCGGCACGCGAGCACCTGACGAATCCGCCGACGATTCCGAATTCCCCGTGGAGCTGGACGTCCCCCTACGGCTTCCCGCAGCCTTCGCAGTACGCCAAGCTGGCGGCGGGCAAGCAGTACGCGGTGTATTCTGCGCCGTCGGATACCAGCTTCCGCGCGGCGAACGGCAAAGCACTGCTGTCCACGAACGACTGGGTGCAGGTTTTCTTCGAGGAGGACGGCTATCTGCTCGTGCAGTACGCCATCAGCCGCCATCAGTACCGCATCGGGTACATCAAGGCGGATGCGGTGTCGAATTTGTCGGAAGTGGCGGAAATCGGCAGCTGGGCGAATTACCCGGCGCAAGTCCTGCGCACATCGGCGCTCACCGACGACCCGCTGAATTCCTGCGGCGCGGTGATGACGCTGACGGCGGGACAGCAGGTGACGTATCTGGGTCAGCTGGGGCAGGAATGGGCGTTTGTGGAGACGACGACGGCGCAGGGGCAGCGGATTCGCGGCTTCGTGGAATTGAGTGACTTGAACGTCACGCGCCCAGACGATGCGGATGGCAATTTGAACGGGTAATGCTATTTGCGGGTTCACCTGCGCCATCTGCAAATAGTATAATATACAATTCCAAAACAACAAAACCCCAGCTGCGTTTTGCAGCCGGGGGTTTTTGCTTGCTTTTCCTGCGAAATCAATCAGAATCAGCGTACTCCCAGTCATACACTTCCGAAGAAAGTGTGAAACCGATTCGGGAATAAAACGACTGGTCAGATAACACGATGGCACGTTCTGCACCAAGCGCATGGGCGCGCGAGCATGCTTCATAGACCACCGCTTTCGCCAAACCGTGCTTTCTGTGTTCCGGCACGGTGGCGACAGGCTCAACATAAGCGGTGTCACCGGTTGTATACCACAAGCCGCAGTGCGCGCAATATTCGCGGTTGGCAATTGCAAAGGTTTTCAGCGCGTCGTTTGCGCGGGGGATTCGCTTCAGCAATTCCGCATCCCATTTTTCGGGCGTGCCGTCATTGTCAAACCCTCTGTGAATCACCAACTGGTATTGCCATGAATCGGCGGCAAATTCCCGCGGGCTCATGGTATAGCCGTCCGGCAGACAATAGACCAGCGGATTGGACAAATCATTCAAAACGTCCCCAATGGAAATGCTCGTTGTAATCCAGCGTTCCCGCTTTCAAAAGAAATTGATAAATGCTTTGATACTACTCGTTGAACCGCTCGCAGTTTTTGTAGTGCTCTATCCTGTATTCCATGGCAAATCACCTTGTCAGCTGCTTGTCTGAATGGTCGTCCGGATAGTGAAGGGAATCCCCCAGATGTAGTAGGTGATGTTCGCTTCGCGGATTGCGTGCATGTCCTTGCTCGTCAGGATGGTGGCGGTCACGTCGCCGATGGTGTGCGCGGGCAGGGTCAGCACTTGGTCGCTGCCGATTTGCAGAATGTCGCCGCTCATGGGCGTAATCTGTACCTCAATCATCTCGGCGGGCAAGGTTGTGTTGTTCTCCAGCCGGAACGTGTAGGTGTAAAAGACGTAATCCTCCGCGCTGGACAGCTCCTGCGGGGCGACGAACGACGTGCCGACAACCGCGCCCGCACGAACCTGCGCGCTCAGGTCAGTGAACAGGTCGTAGTTCCGGTAGGCTTCCAGCGCCGTAACGCCCTGCGCAATCACCGTCACGTTCGACGTCATATACATTGCGCCGACACCGAGCAGTGCAATCAGCAGCAAAACGACGCTCACAATGGCAAAACGCTTCATGAAACTTCTTCTTAATCTCCTTCGGTCTGCTGAAGCAGGCGGTTCATTTGGTCAATCATTTCGGAGTCCTTCAGGCTGAAATGGAACTCCACGCGGCGCGAAGCTTCCTTGTCCTCGTTGCCGTACTGGTCGTAAATCAGCCCCGTGGCGCCGCGCCCGGTGATGGTCAGCAGACCGCTCTTGAGCAAATCGCGCTGGCGGGTCGTCAGGCCGGGCATTTTCAGGATGTAGGTGGCGACGGACAGCGCGCGCTCTTGCGAGAGTTTCAGGTTGTTGTAGTAGTCGCCGGTGGAGTCCGTGTAGCCCTCGATGATGATTTCGCCGAGGTACGCGCTGTACTCGTCGCGCAGCAGCACGTTCAGGTAGACGGGCACGAAGCGGTCAAGCAGCGCCTTGCCTTCTGCGCGGATTTCGGATTTGCCCGTGTCGAAGAGCACAGAGCTGTCCAGCACAATGTCGCCCGTGGAATTATCCACCGTTGCGCTGAGGTTCGCGGAGGACAGCGCAGAGGACAGCGCCGTGATGATGCGCGGGCGAATGCCAATCAGCGCGTCGATTTGCTCCGCCTGTGCCGCCATTGCCGCCTGTTGATTTTCCAGCACTTCGTTCGCGGCTTGCAGCGCCATTTCCTTGTTGTTCAGGTCAGTTTGCAGGATGATGAGCTTCGCCTCGCGGTCAGCCAAATCGGTCTGCGCCTGCTGCAATTGCGCCTGCTGGTCGCTCAGGACGATGTAGGCGTTTTCCAGCTCCTTCGCCTGTGAATCCAGCTGCACTTGGATGATGGCGATTTCCGTCGCCTGCTTGTCCATCGTCACCTGCTGGGAGGCAAGCTGCAACGTCTGCGCGTCGAGCGTTACCTGCTGCTGGCTGACGAGCGCCTTCTGCGCGTCCAGCTCAGCGGTTTTCGTCTCCAGCATCGTAAAATACTGGTAGAGGCTGACGCTCAAAATCAGAACAAACACAAGCAGCAGCGCTGCCATCATGTCAGAATAGCTGATCCAGCTTGCGCCGCTGTTGCTGGTGCGGGCGGCGCGCCGGTTGCGGATACGCGCCATGCTTACCCCTCCTTCTGGCGGAGCGCAGCGGTTGCCGCGTCAATCGACTCCTTGAGTGCGGTCAGCAGACGCTGTGTTTCGGCGGCTTGGCGGGTCGCTTCGGCACTGTCTGTGCCGGAGAGCTTGTCCGTCGTTTCGCCCATCATTGCCATCAGTCCCTGCATACTTGCGTCAAACATGCCCAGCGACTGGCTAAGCCCGCTGACGACGCTCTGCGTGAAGTTCTGGCAGCCGGCGGAAAGCTCGGCGGCGGACTGCTTCATGGCATCGGCGACGCCGGAAAGCTCCTGTGTCGTGGCGTTGCTGGACTGCTTCATCGCGGCGGTCGTTTCGCTGCTCTGGCGGGTGAACTGCTCCGTCACGCGGGCGAGCTCCTCCTGTCCGGCGCGGATGCGGTTCAGCGCGCTCAACTGCTGATCGCTGACTTTGCCTAAGCGGGTGAGCAAATCAGCAGAGGAACGCTCGAAGCCCTCGTCGCGGCTGCGGGCGGCACTGAGTTCCTTGATGTACTGCTCAAAGTGCGCAATCACATCGTTCGTCACGTCATGCAGCTGGCGCATATCCACCTGAATGGCGGCGGCGGCGTTCAGCGACTGGCGGACTTGCTCCAGCGACGCCTGCTGATGCTGATTCACCTCGGTCATCGTGCGGCCAAGGGTGAGCAGCTGGTCGGAGAGGGACGAGTTCATCTGCTGCACAAAGCTGCCGACGATGCGCCCAACGCCGTCCACCTGCGCGCGCGTCGCCCCCATCAGGAAGTTGTCCATCGCCTGCGAAACGGGCTGCATCGCGCTGCGGACAGAGTGCTCCATTGCGCCCGCGAGCTGCCCCGGCAGGGTGTCGGTGAGGGTGGAAAGCATGTGGTTGGAGTCCTGATTCTGGCAGATAAGCTGCACATCGTTGTCCAGCGGGCGCGACATCGCCAGCGAAGTGAAGTTCGACACGAAGTCGTCAATCGCGCGATAGCTGGAGCCTTGCAGAATGCGGTTGATAATGTTGAAGCAGATGGAGCAGCTGACGCCCGCGACGGATGTGCCAAAGGCGAACTGCATCCCCGTCAGCAGCGTCGGGATGCCCTCGATAATCTTGTCGGCGTTGGAGAAGTCGAGGCCGCCCAGACCGTCCATCATGCCCATGAACGTGCCCAAAATGCCCAAAGAGGTCAGCAGACCCGGAATCAGATCGGCCAACTGCGCATTGCCCGGCCCGTGGATGACGGTATCGTCGTTGATGTAGTCCTCAACGTTGCAGGGCAGACCGCGGCGGTCAAGCTGCTCGGCGTTTTGCAGGAAGCGCAGCCAGCAGTTCTTCAGCCGATTGCCCATAAAGCGTTTTTCCTGCCAGACGGGTGTGCCCTGCCGCGTGCCGGCATCCTGCTGCAAGCGGGTGATAGCGCGGCGCAGGGCGTGGGTTGTGGTAATCAGGGGAATCAGGCACTTGAAAACGCCAATCAGCGTGACCCCCGCGATGGCACAGTACACCAGCGCGTCGGTCAGGTTCGACAAATGGCTGGAGAACCATTGCAGAATTTCATCAAACATGGTCAAGCCCTCCTGTGGGTGGTTTCCCTCCTATTGTATCATGAAAAAGCCGTGTCTGTAAATGTGCAGATTGTAAATCTTGCGCTGCGGAATCTCTGATTTATTCGGCGGCACATCTGACGAATGCCTTTTCCGCCATCTGCTGCTTGCGCAAATCTCGATTTACCTCCAGTAAACCTTCGATTTGCGCAATTGCATCTGACGAAAAACTCATCCGTCATCTGACCACCTCATTGCATCAGAGCTTCCGTTACGCTTCTTCATCTTTCAGCACGTCGCGCGCCTGAATGGTGTGGAACGCTGCGGCGCGCCCCAGTCGGTTCATGACAGCCAGCCCAACGCCCTCCGGCGGCACAACCTCGCTGAAAATCACGTCCATGTGCTCCTCATCCAAGCGGCGGAGGGTGTCGAACAGCCTGTGCGCGACCTCGGATGCGTTGTCGCGCGAGCCGATGTCGTGCGGATGGCAGTCTTTGAGCGCATCCATATGCTCCGTGAAGCACATCACACACGCGCGATGCCCCTGTGCGTCGGCATGGGCAGCCAGCTTCGCCATGGCGGCGACCACATCCGCCTCCGCCCCCTCGACCAGTGTCACCTGACCATCAGGGGAGTAGTGCTTGTAGCGCATACCGGGGGAAAGCGCCTTTTCACCTTTCTGCAAGGGACGCAGGACACTGCCTGCCACGTCCACATGCCCCAGCACGCTTTCGAGCATGTCTTTCGTGATTCCGCCGGGACGCAGGATGCACGGCGCACCGCTCGTCACGTCCAAGACGGTGGATTCCACGCCGACATCGCAGCTGCCGCCGTCAAGAATCAGCGGGATGCGCCCGTCCATATCCACCAGCACATGATGCGCCGTGGTTGGGCTGGGCTTGCCGGAGCGATTCGCGCTGGGGGCGGCAATCGGCAGCTTGCAGGCGCGCAGGAGCGCCGCCGCAACCGGGTGCGACGGCATCCGCACGGCGACGGTCGGCAGACTGGCGGCGACTTCATCCGGAATGGCGGGCTTGCGCGGCAGAATCAGCGTCAGCGGCCCCGGCCAGAAAGCATCCATCAGCTTTTCCGCCAGCGGGGACACCTCACACAGGGGCGTCAGCTGCGCGCGGTCGTAGACGTGGACAATCAGCGGATTATCCGCCGGACGCCCCTTCGCGGCGAAGATATTCAGCACGGCTTTTGCATCGAGGGCGTTCGCACCCAATCCGTACACCGTTTCGGTCGGGAAGGCGACAAGCTGCCCATCGTGGAGCAGCTGCGACGCAAGCGCGAGGGCTTCGGGGGTGGGGGAGAGAACTTGGGTCATAATATCCCTTCTTTTTTAATTCGGAATGCGGAATTCGGAATGCCGTACCCGGACAAACACGCGGGCAAAGCATGAAAATGCGATCAACTCAATCGCGCGAAAGGGTCAAGGGACGAAGTCCCTTGTGGAGTCCAGAGGC
>OKVH01001663.1_pt1 | contig 9907 bp, 17 predicted proteins | sample 1604791 | NCBI WGS metagenome assembly OKVH01 (sample SAMN01760919, study PRJEB22395) | human gut metagenome | reverse complement strand
CACGAGCTTCCTCGTCAGTCTGTGCTGTTGTTACGCAAATTATATCCATACCTCTAACCTTATCTACCTTATCATACTCGATCTCAGGGAAGATAAGCTGCTCCTTAATACCAAATGCATAGTTACCTCTTCCATCAAATCCGTTAGGATTGATACCTCTGAAGTCACGTACACGAGGAAGCGCAAGATTCACAAGACGATCAAGGAACTCATACATCTTCTCGCCACGAAGAGTTACCTTACATCCGATAGGCATTCCCTCTCTCAGCTTGAAGTTAGCTACTGACTTCTTTGCACGTGTTACAACTGCCTTCTGACCTGTGATTGTCTCAAGATCCTTGATAGCAGCGTCGAGAACCTTAGCGTTCTCTCTAGCTTCACCAACGCCCATATTGATAACGATCTTATCAAGCTTTGGGATCTGCATTACATTCTTATATCCGAATTTCTCAACCATGGCGCTTTTGATCTCTGCGTCATACTTTTCTTTAAGTCTACTCACCTAAGACGACCTCCTTCCAATTAATCTATCTTCTCTGTCTTGCCATCAACTTTGGCTACACGAACCTTATCCTTACCAGTTCCCTCAAAACCAACTCTAACTGGCTTGCCCTTGTAAAGATACATTACATTAGAGATGTCAAGTGGGGCTTCCATCTCGATGATTCCGCCCTGCTGGTTAGCCATGCTTGGCTTGCTATGCTTAAATACTTTGTTGATTCCTTCAACTACTACGGTACCATTCTTCTTATCTACTGAAACAACCTTTCCGCTCTTGCCCTTGTCCTTACCAGCGATAACCTGTACCATATCATCTTTCTTAATCTTCATCGTTGCCATAGTCACACCTCCTTATAATACTTCAGGTGCAAGTGATACGATCTTCATGAACTTCTTATCACGGAGCTCTCTTGCAACTGGTCCAAAGATACGTGTACCCTTTGGATTCATATCGTCTTTTATAATTACAGCAGCGTTCTCATCGAACTTGATGTATGAACCATCTTTACGACGAGCGCCATGCTTTGTTCTAACTACAACGGCCTTAACAACATCGCCTTTCTTTACAACTCCGCCTGGTGTTGCATCTTTAACAGAGGCAACGATGATATCGCCGATATTTGCATATCTTCTAACTGATCCGCCTAACACTCTGATACAAAGTAACTCTTTTGCACCTGTGTTATCAGCAACTTTAAGTCTTGTTTCCTGCTGAACCATTTAATTTGCCTCCTTACTTTGCCTTCTCGATGATCTCAACAAGTCTCCATCTCTTATCCTTTGATAATGGTCTTGTCTCCATAACCTTTACTCTATCGCCAATCTTGCACTCGTTATTCTCGTCATGTGCCTTCAGCTTTACTGTTCTCTTTACAATCTTACCATAAAGAGGATGCTTAACATTATCTACGATAGAAACAACGATTGTCTTATCCATCTTGTCACTTGTAACTATACCAACACGTGTTTTTCTCAGATTTCTTTCCACAATAATTCCTCCTTCCAAGATAATTAAGCATTAGCCTTCTGGGCTATAACTGTCTGTATTCTTGCTATATTCTTTCTAACGTCCTTGATTCTGCTTGTATTGTCAAGCTGATTTGTAGCATTCTGGAATCTCAGGTTGAATAATTCCTTCTTTGCAGCTACTAAATCTTTCTGGAGATCGTCAACGGACTTGCTATTCAATTCGTTCATAAAATCCTTAGTTTTCACTGCCTGCTACCTCCTCTAACTCTTCCTTTGATGCGATCTTACACTTAAGTGGAAGCTTGTGCATTGCAAGTCTGAGAGCCTCTTTAGCTACGTCCTCAGGTACTCCCTGAACCTCAAACATTACTCTGCCTGGCTTAACTACTGCTACCCAGTACTCAAGTGCACCCTTTCCTGAACCCATTCGTGTCTCAGCTGGCTTTGCTGTAACTGGCTTGTCAGGGAAAATCTTGATAAATACCTTACCACTACGCTTCATATATCTTGTCATTGCAATTCTGGCTGCCTCGATCTGATTTGACTTGATCCAAGCTGGCTCCATAGCAACGAGACCATACTCACCGTTTGTAATCTTATTGCCTCTAAGTGCCTTACCAGCCATAGTTCCTCTGAACTGCTTACGACGCTTTACTCTCTTTGGCATTAACATTATTTATTTCCCCCTTCCTTTTTTACTGTCTTTGTTGGAAGTACTTCACCATGGTAGATCCATGTCTTTACGCCAACCTTACCATATGTTGTATCTGCTTCAGCAAATCCGTAGTCTATATCAGCACGGAGTGTCTGAAGAGGAATTGTTCCCTCGCTGTAGAACTCTGTTCTAGCCATATCAGCACCGCCAAGACGACCTGAACATGCACACTTGATACCCTGTGCGCCTGACTTCATTGTTCTACCCATGCAAGACTTCATAGCCTTTCTAAATGCGATACGGTTCTCAAGCTGAGCTGCAATGTTCTCAGCAACAAGCTGTGCATCTGCATCTGGTCTCTTAATCTCCTTAACGTCGATGAAGAGCTTCTTATCTGTTAACTTCTGAGCATCTGCCTTGATCTTCTCGATTCCGGCTCCGCCCTTTCCGATTACTACACCAGGCTTAGCTGTGTATAATACGATCTTTACATTTTTAGCTGATCTCTCGATCTCGATCTTTGAGATGTTTGACTTGTAAAGAGTTGTCTTTAAATACTTTCTAAGGATCTGATCCTCTGCTAAATTCTTAGCAAACTCGTCATTTCTCTTGTCAGCATACCAGTTTGAATCCCAATCTTTGATAATGCCGACTCTTAAACCATGAGGATTAACTTTCTGTCCCATACTTTACCTCCTATTTCTCGTCAAGCACGATTGTGATGTGGCTTGTTCTCTTCTCAATTCTATATGCTCTACCCTGTGCTCTTGGATGAACTCTCTTCATTGTAGGTCCCTTGTTAGCGTAGCACTCTGCTACATAAAGGTCCTCCTTCTTCATGCCGTTGTTGTTCTCGGCATTTGCGATTGCTGACTTCAAAAGCTTCTCTATAACACTTGAGCCATATCTTGGGTTGTATTCTACGATAGCAAGTGCTGTCTGAACATCCTTACCTCTGATAGCATCAAGTACAAAACATGCCTTAGTTACTGATACTCTTGCGTATGAAACCTTAGCTGATGGTCTAGTATCTTTGTTCTCATTTCTGAGTCTCTTGTCATGGGATCTATGTCCTTTAGCCATTTTGAAAAGTCCTCCTTTCAAATATTCCTAATATTATCTCTTACCCTTCTTTTCGTCCTTACCGTGACCTCTGTATGTTCTGGTAACTACGAACTCGCCGAGCTTATGTCCTACCATATCTTCTGTTACATATACTGGTACGTGCTTTCTTCCATCATGAACGGCAAATGTGTGGCCAACGAATGATGGGAAGATTGTTGAACGTCTTGACCAGGTCTTTATAACTTCTGTCTTGTTAGCAGCGTTTAATGCATCTACCTTCTTAAGCAGATGTGCGTCTGCGAATGGTCCTTTTTTTAATGAACGAGCCATATTTCTTCCTCCTTAACTATTTAACATTCTTACCGTCTCTACGTCTTACGATCATCTTATTAGACTGCTTGTTCTTCTTTCTTGTCTTGAGACCCATTGCTGGCTTACCCCATGGAGTAGAAGGACCTGGACGACCGATTGGTGCTCTACCTTCTCCACCACCATGTGGATGGTCATTAGGGTTCATGACTGAACCACGAACTGTTGGTCTGATGCCCATGTGACGCTTACGTCCGGCTTTACCAATGTTAACAAGGCCATGCTCGATGTTTCCTACCTGTCCAACTGTTGCTCTACAGATAATTGGAACCATTCTCATCTCGCCTGAAGGAAGTCTGAGTGTTGCATACTTGCCTTCCTTAGCCATAAGCTGTGCTGCGTTACCTGCTGAACGAACAAGCTGTCCGCCCTTACCTGGGTAAAGCTCAATGTTGTGTACCTGAGTACCAACTGGAATATTCTGAAGTGGGAGGCAGTTACCAACCTTGATATCAGCTTCAGCACCGTTCATAAGAACGTCGCCAACTGCAAGCTTGAATGGAGCAAGGATGTATCTCTTCTCACCATCTGCATAGAACAGAAGTGCAATGTTTGCTGATCTGTTTGGATCGTACTCGATTGCTGCTACTGTTGCTGGAATACCATCTTTGTCATTTCTCTTGAAATCTATGATTCTGTACTTTCTCTTAGCACCACCGCCGTGATGTCTTACTGTTATCTTTCCCTGATTATTACGACCTGCTGTCTTGCTTGTTGAAACAACAAGTGACTTCTCTGGAGCAGTCTTTGTGATCTCTGAGAAATCAAGGCCAGTCATATTTCTTCTGGAAGGTGTATATGGGTTATATGTCTTAATTCCCATTATTGTTCTCCTTTCGGTTCAATTTATTCTCACGCTTTGATTGCGTATACATCTTTTTGATGAGCAGCTATAATGTTCAGCCACCCACGGCTATATCTTATATCAGATCTTAAAGTCCCTCGAAGATCTCGATATCCTTGCTGTCAGCTGTAAGCTGAACGATAGCCTTCTTATACTTTGCTGTGTTACCAAGTGTCATTCCACGTCTCTTGACCTTACCGTCATTGTTCATTGTGTTAACCTTAGCAACCTTTGTTCCCTCGAACATCTTCTCTACAGCTTCCTTAACCTGTGACTTGTTTGCTTCTGGATGAACAAGAAATGTGTATTTCTTCTCTGCCATAGCATTCATGCTCTTCTCTGTGATCACTGGCTTAAGTATAACGTCATAATATTTAATATCTGCCATTATGCGTACACCTCCTCAATTGCTGCAACAGCTTCCTTTGTAAGAACAAGCTTCTCATACTTGAGAATGTCATATACGCTAAGTGAATTAGCAACTGTTGTCTTAACTGTTGGAATGTTGTTTGCTGAAAGAACAACGTTATTGTTCTTATCCTTTGTTACTACGAGAGCCTTAGGAGCTGAAAGCTTTGCAAGGATCTTTGCAAATACGCTTGTCTTAGCCTCCTGGAGCTCAAGCTTATCTACTACTACAAGCTTATTCTCAGCTACCTTTGATGAAAGTGCTGACTTCATAGCAAGCTGCTTCTCTTTCTTATTCATCTTAACTGAATAATCTCTTGGCTTTGGTGCGAATACAACTCCGCCGCCTGTCCACTGTGGAGATCTTGTTGAACCCTGTCTAGCATGACCAGTTCCCTTCTGTCTCCAAGGCTTTCTTCCACCACCAGAAACTTCTGAACGTGTCTTAGCGCTCTGTGTTCCCTGACGACTGTTGGCTAACTGACCAACTACAGCCTTATGCATTATATGCTCATTTATCTCTACACCGAACACTGCGTCATTGAGTTCTAATGTCTCAACTTCATTGCCTTCGATGTCATAAACCTTAACTGATGCCATTGTTGTCTCTCCTTTCCAAAGCCCTACTTACCAGACTTTACTGTATCTTTAATCATAACCAATGACTTCTTTGGTCCTGGAACAGCGCCCTTAACCAAAATTACATTGTTCTCAACATCTATTTTAACTACCTCAAGGTTCTGGATTGTAACTCTTACATTTCCCATATGTCCAGGCATCTTCTTGCCCTTGAATACTCTACCTGGAGTAGTTGCAGAACCGTTTGAACCTGCATGTCTGTGATACTTTGAACCATGTCCTGAAGGACCTGACTTAAGGCCGTGTCTCTTAAGACCGCCTGCGTATCCCTTACCCTTTGACTTAGCAGTAACATCAATCTTGTCGCCAGCAGCAAATATGTCTGCCTTGATCTCTGCGCCAAGCTCGTACTCAGCAGTGTTCTCAAGTCTGAACTCTCTGTAGAAAGTCTTTGGAGTTGTTCCTGCCTTCTTAGCATGACCAACCTCTGCCTTACCAGCACCATGTGGATTTCTGATAACTTTCTTTCCTGATACGTCCTTTGTTGTTACTCTTTCTTTCTTCTCGCCGAATCCTACCTGAATTGCATCATAACCGTCATTCTCAACTGTTTTGATCTGGGTTACAACACATGGACCAGCCTGTAATACTGTAACTGGTGTTAGTACACCATTCTCGTCGAAGATCTGTGTCATTCCGACTTTCTTAGCTAATATAGCCTTCTTCATTTCTGTTTCCTCCTAATTTAATTCACAGCGGATTGCTTTTGCAATCATACTAAATTACACCCGAAGATGCATTAGGTACTGTTATTTAATTGTTGTTGCGATTTATTTTTAAATTAGTCCGCATCTAATTGGGTTACTTGTTTAATTGCTGATATCCTGTAATCGTTAAATTACTTCATCTTAACATCGATGAATACACCAGCTGACAGATCGATCTTCTGTAATGCATCAATTGTCTTCTGAGTTGGTGCAACTACATCGATAAGTCTCTTATGAGTTCTCTGCTCAAACTGCTCTCTTGAGTCCTTGTACTTATGAACTGCTCTTAAGATTGTGATCTTTTCAATCTTAGTAGGCATTGGAACTGGTCCGCTCACCTTAGCACCAGTCTTCTTAACTGTATCAACAATCTGTGCTGCTGCCTTGTCGATAAGTTTGTGGTCATAAGCCTTAAGTGTAATTCTCATAATCTGATTTGCCATAAAAAAAGCCGCCTCCTTTTCGCACTTAATCTTAGTACAACAAGTGGTGACTGTACACTCTCCCGTGTGTGTCCTATGTCAAAGACCGGAACTTACACGTCGTTTCTGCCTTTTGGCAGACGGTTAAATTGTACAGTGACTTGTCGCCAGTTTTGTAAATTGACATTCGCTCCACGAAAAACCTGCGATATGTACGCAGCAACCTCCGCTTCATAGCTATCATGTCACAGCAAATCTGATTATATACTAGGGATTTCTTTAAATCAAGAGGTTTTTTTAATTTTTTTATGGTTTTTTTAATTATTATTTTAAAGTTCTGTCTTTAGAGGAGATCATATCGACATCCGGGCTTTGGCATTTAACATTCTGTCTTTTAGGACTCTTCTGTCTCCTCATCAGATCTTGAACTGAGTTTAAAGCTCTTCTTCATCTTTATGCCCTTGTTCTCCCATATCTGGAATCTTGAAAAGCTCAATATAAAACCATAGTCCGTGTGGTAACCATAATTCTCCATGGCAAACCCCGGAAATTTCTCACGCAGCGCATCTATCAGTTCCGCCATATCTTCTATTGTATATCCCCTGCCAGCTACATATTCATAGGCGAAGTCATCTATATTCTTTCTGTCGTCCACGATCTTTATATATGAGCCTCCACAGTCGTCATTTACAACCTGTACACCGGACACATTCTTCTTCACAAATGTGGACAAATGCGTGTAGCCGTAGTTTCTGACATCAAAATCCGGATATCTTCGGATAAGGCTCTTGTACACCTGTTCCAGTTTCACATCCTCACCCATACCATTATAATAAGAAGAAACCGAATAAATCCGTCCCGCGATCTCATCGGCAGATGGGATTTCAGCCGTGCACTCACCGCCATTTATGATCTCCAGATACGTGTATTTCTCCGAATTATCTATCAGTACCCTGTCTGCTCCGCACGGACCTATGACTACCACATTGGTCCTCATAAGCTTCAGCTTATCCAGCAGCGGCAAAACAGCAAGATCCCCCGTGGCTATATATATCTTCTGTACATCTTCACCTACGGCATCAGCCATCACTTCCACCGCAAGGGCGACCAAAGCCGATGTCTGATCATCTCCGCAATGCATGTTGTTCTGTATTCGCAGTCTTTCAGCTATTTCAGCGATATCTTTCATCTCAACACCGAACATCTTACTTATGACCAGGTCATCTGTTTTTCGTATTTCTTCATATATATATGGAATATCTTCCGCTTTGATACTTCCGCAGTCAATATATAGTGCTGCTCTCATATCTTCCTCCTTGAAACTATCATGTGCAGGCGCGTATCTTCTGACGCACACTGATCCTGTGCTTTAATCACACTCTGCCATCCTCTTTGAGCATGTCCATCAATGTCTGTCTTACCCCAAATTCGCGGCAAAGAGCTTCAGCATCCGCCACAGCCCTGTTCCTCTTATCCTGGGACACATTTTTCTTCACCGCCCTTATGAGCAGATTCTTAGGTGAGTGTGCTATATCTATAAACTCCATTATGTCTGTCTTGTATCCGCACGCCTCCAGCATGAGGCCTCGTATTGAGTCTGTTGCCAGCGCAGCAAACCTCTCCTTGATGATTCCATATCTGGTAAGAGCTGCCAGATCATCAGTATGGATCTGCTTGTTCAGCTCATGCTGGCAGCAAGGCACCGACAATATATACTGTGCATCCCAGCATATCGCATTGTATAGTGCATAATCAGTTGCGACATCACACGCATGGAGAGTCATGACCATATCCACATCCATGTCGGATTTGTATCCATGTATATCCCCAAGTTCAAATTTCAGTCCCGTATATCCAAATTTCTCAGCAAGATCATTGCAGTCTTTTATCACCTGTTCTTTCAGATCCAAACCAGTTATGCGGACATCCAGACCTTTGATCTCATGCAGATAATAGTACACGATAAATGTAAGATACGATTTGCCGCATCCGAAGTCTACTATATTAATGGAAGGTTTATTGTAAGATTTCATCACATCATCTACGATCTCAGCAAATCTGTTGATCTGTTTGAATTTGTCATACATCGAATGAACCACCTTGCCATCCTTTGTAAATATTCCAAGATGCGTGAATACCGGTATGTCCATCCCCTCTTCAAGTACATATTTCTTCTTACGGTTATTCCCTGATATCGTTATTGTCTTTGTTTCCGTCTTTCTTTTGTTTTCCGACAACATTTTCAATACTGATAAGTTTACGTAATTCTTCTACACTTGTTTTAATATTTTCAGCCATATTTTGACACATCCATTTTTTTTAGTTAATTATAATATTAACTATCAAATATTAAATATTTTGTTTATTTAAAAAAAATTTCAGGCTTAATAATTTAGCTATTATCAAGCCTATTTTATGAATTATTTTTACATTTTTAAGGAATGTATTTGGTTTAATGTGTCTTGGGGTAGTTTTCCTTTTTGAATTAGTGTTTTTATTTCGTTTTTTATTTCTGTTTCTTTCTTGTTTTCTCCTATATTTATTCCTTCAGTTTTTCCTTCTTTTATTCCTTCTTTTCTGGCTTGGTCGTATAGTGTGTTTCTCATTTTTATTTCCTCCATTATTGGTTGTTGGTGTTCTTTTTTTATTACTTTGGAACATACTGCCTGTTGAATGTATTTGATGTTGTTAAGTTCGTCCATAGTTAATGTTGTTATTTTATTAGTTAATTGAGCGGTTTTCAATGTTATTTCTTCTGTTGTTTCATTGTAGCTTGTAAAAGGCATTAATTTCAAAGCAAGTATTTCTGTTCTGGTTAGTTTTTCGTTGTTTTCTATTTTTTTACTTATACTATTTATTTTTTCATTTCCGTCAATGTTTTTTAAGGATATGATTTTAATTTTAAAAACATTGTCTTTGCTGTATTGGTGGATGATCGGGTCTTTTGATATTGCCTGAACACAGATAATGTAGGTTTCAACAAAACAGCCGGTATATTCATGCAGCAATGCAGCATAAGCGAAAATTCTTTGTAGTTCCTTTTTTGTTGGAACTCTGGCCTGAAATTCCATATGGATATAAATTTTGTCTTTTGTTTTGCCTACATAGTCCAGATGATATCTTTTATTTTTTAATTCCGTAAATTCTGTTTTGGCGGATTCTACAATTTCATAATCGATGTTCATAAAGTCCAACAGTTCATTTATTGAAGAGTTTGCTATTTCTTTTAATGTTATGTCCAGTAAGTGATAGTTAATGATTAAAACCCCCTGTTGCTTTTATTGGATATCCAATATCTTATTGATTTTTATAGTTTATCAATTGGTCA
>OKVH01001661.1_pt1 | contig 9916 bp, 7 predicted proteins | sample 1604791 | NCBI WGS metagenome assembly OKVH01 (sample SAMN01760919, study PRJEB22395) | human gut metagenome | reverse complement strand
ACTAATGATGTTTGCCGAGAGTAAATTGATAATGCCAACAGCTAGTTTCTGTTCTTCCATTGCCGACATTGGTTTCTGCACAAGTGTTGACACAACGCAGAGTGCAGGACTCGAACCCACAAGCCGAATTAACGACCGACAGATTAGCAATCTGCTCCAATACCATTATGGGAACTCTGCATATCTTTCCTGCAAATAAAAAATACCAACCCCCTATTCGTTATTGAATATTGATGGTTGGTATCTATTTTAGATGAATATTTCATTCACTGTATGTATCTCTCACTGCCTGTCTGCCGGAAGTTTTACACTGTAACACTCTGTAATGCTGCGATTCATATCCCATTTGATATAAGATATCTTAGCTTCTGACAATAATTTTTCCATCATATTATAAATGCAATCCACAACTTCTTTTCTTGAAAAATCCAGTACATACTGATATCTTCCATGAGAAGTATTCCTTCCCGGGGTCTGAATGATCCAGTCCGGATGTGTGCGATATAAATCTGAATCTTTGTTTACCATTTCCGGTTCAAACCAGAGACCGAATTTCATCCCCAGATTCTCAATTCTTTCAGATAAGCCTTTTATCCCATTTGGTAAAAGATCCGGATTTGCTACCCAGTCACCAAGACCGGCTCTGTCATTTCTTCTTGCGCCAAACCATCCGTCATCTAAGACAAACAGTTCTACTCCACATTCTTTTGCTTTCTTTGCAATCTCTACAAGGCGATCTTCTGTAAAGTCAAAATAAGTTGCTTCCCAGTTGTTATTTAAAATCGGTCTTGCCTTATCGCGCCAGTACCCTCTTGCGAGTCTCTTAGCATACAGCTTCTGGAACGTCTGACTCATGCCATTTAATCCGTTTTCACTGTAAACCAGAACTGCTTCCGGTGTCTGAAAGCTTTCTCCCGGTTCTAATTTCCAATCGAATCCTTCCGGATTGATCCCGGCTGTAATTCGTGTCACATCATGTGTATCTACCTCTGCCTGCATACGGAAATTTCCACTGTATACAAGGCTTATTCCAATTGCTTCTCCTGCATTTTCATCTGTGTTGTGACGTTTTAAAGCAAGGAACGGATTATGTTCGTGAGAAGAATTTCCGCGCATGCTGTCGATAGCTGTTATGCCTTGCTCCAATGTTCGATTCTTAATATAGCGCTCTCTGGACCACGCACCGGACAACTGCATCCATTCATAATCCTTATCCGGAAGATCCAGGCTTAAGCTCATCATATTTAATACATGCAGATTTTTCTCACCGGCATTTTCAATATAAGCACTTCTTGCAATTGCACTATATTCATCAAAAATCGTATATAAAAGCGCCAGTTTTGCACCAGTCAAAGCGTCTTTCAGGAAGATGCGCAATGTCTGCGCTTCCTCCTCGGACTCTGTGTAAGTTGCCGGCAATCCGGAGAGTTTCGGTTTTCCGGCAATAATCTCATAGCTGTCATATTGGAACTCACTGATCCTGCTGCCATTTTCCTGCAACAATTCAATTGCCGGGTGTCTGTAGTCTGTCGTACCGTAAACAGGATATTCCTGTCGGATATGTTCCAATGAAAAAGTACGATCCCATTCATATATATATGATGTCATTGGGCGTCCACATTTTTCAACCAGATAAGAAAAATCTGCTTTATCATGAAGTCGTTTTCCAAAATATAATTGTCCCAGATGTCCATTTTCTAATACACATAAGATATAACTGATTTTTTCATTGTATAAATGGAAAGTTTTCGTTTCCTCGTGAAAAATAATCTGTCTCATATAATACCCCTTTTACAATTTAATTGTTGGCTCTTAAGCTGTCTGCTTTTTCGCATGCATTTCATTTACTTTTCTTGTGATTTCTTCCATCTTCTCACCTTTTAAAGTGTAGTATTTTTTGTAAATACCAAAGCTGGCAAGTGCAAGAATGATTGGAATTACAATCATTAACACGCGAATACCCATTACGGTTGCTGCGCTCTGCGTTACCGCTTTTGCGTTGTATCCTACAATCTGAAGACCAATTCCTGTTAATCCACCTGCTGCTGCCATAGCTGCCTTCATAAGGAATGTCTGTGCAGAACATGTTACGCTTTCATTTCGTACGCCAAACTTCACTTCTCCATAGTCGATAACATCTGCCATACAGCATGTTGTTACTCCAAGTGAAAGACCTGAGCCGAAGAAAAGTAATGCACAACATACAATAACTAACACCTTGCTCTGTGGTGCTACATATCCTGCTGCACCGAGCAGTACAAATCCAACAATCGGAAGTCCGCATGCAAATGCGTATACTTTTTCACGGCTAATTTTTTCTGCAATTTTCGGGAAGCATAAAAGTCCCGCCATCTCAGCAATAATCGCAAATCCAAAAATAGAATACAGATATTCATCATGGCATACACATTTGAAATAATATACAGCAAAGCTTTTTGCAAGCTGTGTACAAAGGTTAAATGTCAAAAGTAGTCCGATAAATGCAAGTAGCTGATCATTTTTTACAATTACCTGAAATGCCTGTTTCAGACTTGTCTTTTCTGCTGATATACCTAATGTTGATTCCTCTTTTACATTAAATACAGTAATGCCGATTGTAACGATGAAAATAACTGCGATAATGATTGCGAAAAGTGTATATCCTTTTTCTGCGTAGAGATTGCTCTCGCCTGCAACTTTGTTCAGGTAGTTGATAATATAAAGCCCAAATGTTGCTACTGAAAATCCTGCAAGACTTGCGAAAAATCTTGGAATTACGGATACTTTCTCGCGTTCGTGCGGATCATTTGTCAAGTTCGGAAGCCATGACCAGTAAGGGACATCCATGATCGTATAAGTCATTCCATATAAGATATACATAACGGATACATATACGTACAATGCTGTTCCTGACAGGTTAAAACTGTGGAATAACAAAACAAATACAACTGAATTTACCAATGTTCCGATTACAAGCCAGATTCTGAATTTACCAAAACGTGTATGTGTATTGTCAACAATCATTCCCATCATCGGGTCATTGATCGCATCCCATATTCTTGCTACAAAAAACAGTATGCCGACAAATGCCGGTGCCAGATACAATGTATCTGTAAAATAAAGCATTAAAAATGCTCCTACTAAATTGCAAATCGCATCTTTACCGATTGCCCCAATTCCAAAACATAATTTTTCTCTTGTAGACGCATATTTATATTGCGGATTTTTCTGAGTTTCTTTTTGATTTCCCATGATTCTCCTCCTCTAACACTCATTTGTTTATTTGTTGTTTAAGTGAAGAAACCTGTGCACTTGTTCCTTATGTTTGTTGATACAAGTATAGCGTACAAAAAAAGCATCCGTTATACCTTTTTGTTAAGATTTATATCTCAAATGTTAGGTATCAGATGCTTTTTTAACATTTTATCTATTCTTTTTCGATGTTTCCTACATAAATTGTTTTATGCTTCTTATATTCTTTCAGTTCATTTTGTGCACGGATCAATCGTTCTCGGGCATCCTTTCTGTTGTCATTACGATATTGGGTCGGCGTTATTCCCACTTTCTGCTTGAATACTTTACCGAAAGCAAGGGAATTACGATAGCCGCAGGAAACTGCAATTTCCTCCACAGACAGATTTGTAAGTGCGAGCTGCTCCTTTCCTCTGGAAATTCGAAATTCCGTCAAAAAATCTTTCGGAGAGATTCCAAGACTGTTCATAAATATTGTATATAAATAGCTTCGATTTAGTGCCAAATAATTTGCTATATCTTCCACTGTGATTTTCTGTGAATAGTAATTCTTTATATAGGCAATTGCTTCCTGCACATGTATGCTTTCTTTTGTATCATTCGAATATTGCTGAATTTCAATCCCACGAGCCAGTACTGAGAAAAACTGATAGAGCTTTCCCTGGAGATAGTAAAGATTTTCTGCAGTTGAACGCGTATGATGAAGCATTTCAAATACAATTTCTTTCAGTTCTTCTCCATATTCACACTCGCATGTAAGCTGACGACTGTTCAGTCCGAGATCTCTGACAAATCTCTGTGCTTCCGTACCACCAAATCCTACCCAAAGGTAAGACCATGGGTCCGTTTTATCTGCCTGATAAAAGGTAAGGCTTTCCGGTTCAATCAGAAAGGCCTGTCCTTCTTTCAGCGGATACTTCGTTTCACCTACCTGATAGATACCTTTGCCCTTCATTACATAATGCAAAATATAATTGGGTCTTGCGGCCGGTCCATAGCTATGTAATGGCTTGCATTCTGCAAATCCGCAGAAACACAAATGAAAATCTTTAAACTTTGGTTTCAACAGTTGTAATACGTAAGAATCTTCCATAATCTGTATCCTCTCTTAATCCCTAAGATCACAAGCACTTTCCAGTCATGCTTACTTTTGCTGCTACTCACTCAACAATAGTTAGTTTAACCATTTTCCTTATTCTATCACAGTATCGTGTTATTCTTCCATCCGTTTTCAAGCCAAGTACTAAAATGTAAAAAAACTTGCAAATCCACCTTCTTTCCGTTAATATATTGACAGCAAACAGAGAAAGGAAAGAAGGTATGTTTCAAACAATTATTGGTACAATCAGTTCTTTTATGTACAGCAAGCTGCTGGTCATTCTACTGATTGGTGCGGGAGTCTATTTTACAATCCGCACAAGATTTCCGCAAGTAAGATTATTTAAGAATGCTTGTGGATCCGTGATGGAAAAGCCGGAGGATAAAGGGGCAATTTCCTCTTTTCAGGCACTTATGGTTTCAACAGCATCCCGTGTGGGAACGGGAAATATTGTCGGGGTTTCATCGGCAATTTGTATAGGTGGATTTGGTTCTGTATTCTGGATGTGGGTGATTGCGATCATCGGAAGTGCATCTGCACTGATCGAGAGTACATTAGCACAGATTTATAAGAAAAAAGGAAAAGACGGAAGCTGTTATGGAGGACCGGCTTACTATATTGAAGCGGCACTTCATTGTCGCCCGCTGGCAATTGTTTTCTGCGTTGCAATGATTTTAACCTACGCATTTGGATTTAATATGCTGGCATCTTATAATCTGCAGTCTACATTTTCAGTATTTTCTTTTTATGAGGCAAAGATGAGTCCCTGGATCATCGGTGGGATTTTGGCAGTGCTGACAGGATGGTGTCTGCTTGGCGGCGGATCACGTATCGTAAAAGTAACTTCAATGGTTGTGCCGGTAATGGGGATTGCATATATCGGAATTTCACTTTTGGTAGTAATTATCAATATTCAGAACGTGCCGGCAATGTTCGTGCGCATTTTTGAAGAAGCATTTGATTTCAAAGCAATTTTCGGAGCATTTTCCGGTTCAGCCATGATGCAGGGAATCCGCCGGGGACTCTATTCCAATGAGGCAGGTATCGGTTCCGCTCCGAATGCATCGGCTTCGGCAAATGTCAGCCATCCAGTAAAACAGGGGCTGGTACAGATGTTATCCGTATTTATTGATACTTTGTTGCTTTGTACAGCAACAGCAATGATGTGTATGTCATCCGGGATCGATCCGGCAAAAGAATTGCAGGGAGCACCGTGGGTGCAGGCAGCACTTCACAAGACCCTTGGTTCTTTTGGACCATATTTTATTATGATCGCAATGGTATTATTTGCTTTCACTACATTGCTGGGAAATTGCTTCTATTGTGATAATCTGCTGACTTATATCCTTAAAAAGCAGCCGGGTAAGAAATTCATGACGGGATTTCGCCTTGTATCAGCACTGGTGGTGTTTTTGGGAGCGGGAATGGAGATGACATTACTGTGGCACATCTCTGATGTACTGATGGGAGTAATGGCACTGATCAACATTCCGGTGATCCTGCTATTGTCCAACACCGTATTGAAAGCATTAAAGGATTACGAAGGACAGATCCGGCAGAAAAAAAATCCTGTATTCTTCAGTAAAAATATTGATCTGAAGCAAAAAACAGATTACTGGAATTAAAGCACCTGTGAATAGCAGTAAAATGTAATATAACAGTAAAAATAGCAGATAACATACCATTATATTATATGCGGAGGATACCTTGCTGTGTTCTCCGTTTTTTCACATAATTAAAGATAACTATTTCACATAAATTATACTTGAGGTAACACTACTGAAATAAGGAGTGGAAAACTATGATCTATACATGCAAATATAAATCACCGTTAGGAGAAATTTTACTGGCAGCAGATGAAATTGGACTTACAGGCTTATGGTTTGAAGGACAGAAATACTTTGCGAATACACTTCCGGACGAGAGGATTTCACAGGAAACGGAGATTCTTTCAGAAGCAAAAAAATGGCTGGATATCTATTTCTCCGGTGAAAAGCCAACATTTACACCTCCTCTTCATCCTGCGGGATCAACATTCAGACAAGCTGTGTGGCAGATTTTATCAGAGATTCCTTACGGACAAACGATCACATATGGAGAAATTGCCAGTAAAATAGCTGAAAGAGAAAATATTTCCCATATGTGCGCCCAGGCTGTTGGTGGTGCAGTTGGACATAATGAAATTTCTATTATCATTCCATGCCATCGTGTAGTAGGCACAAATGGCAGTCTCACAGGATATGCAGGAGGAATTGATAGAAAAATTTCACTGCTTAAGCTGGAACATGCAGATATGAGCCGTTTCTTTGTACCAAAGAAAGGCACTGCACTGTAACATATACTTGAAAAATCTGCATAAAAAATAGAAAAGTGATGTCATATGGGAAGATAAAACTATATGGTATCGCTTTTTTTATGTTATACTGTTTTTATTAAAAATAATATCTATCGAATAAATTGACAGCAAAGGAGCAAGCATGAAGGGGAACATCATTTACAAAAAAACAATCCCTGCCAGATCTCCGGAATATGCAGAGTTTCCCAAAAGCCTGTATCCGGATATCCAGGATTTTCTGTCCGGCCAGAATATAAAGTCTCTCTATACCCACCAGGCAGAAGCTTTTTCCCATGCTATGGCTGGAGAAAATATCGTGATCACCACACCTACCGCCAGTGGTAAATCCCTGTGCTTTTATCTGCCAGTGGTTCAGGAAATCCTGAAAGATCCTGTGACCCGTGCGATCTTTATTTATCCCACGAAGGCCCTGGCAGCTGATCAGTACCGTGCGCTGATCCCCTGGATGGAAGCACTTGGGGAACATCGTTTATCTGTCGGCGTATATGACGGAGATACACCGCCTGCTGAGCGAAAAAGGATCCGGGAACGTGCCAATATCATCCTTACCAATCCGGATATGTTAAACGGCTCCATGCTTCCAAATCACAGCAAATATGGATTCGACTTTATTTTTTCCAATCTGAAATACATTATTCTGGATGAACTGCATGTATACAGAGGAGCTTTTGGTTCTCATCTGGCCAATGTATTTCGCCGTTTATCCAGGATCTGCAGATATTACCACTCAGATCCTCAGTTTTTATGCAGTTCCGCCACCATTGCCAATCCCCTGGAACTTGCGGAAAAGATCTGCGGAAGATCTTTTATCAATATCGCCAGAAGCGGTGCAGGAATATCAGAGCGGATCTATTGCCTGGTCCAGCCAGAAGAGAAACTAAATAAAGATGGCATCCCCTACGGAAAAGAATCTGTTATAAATGTTGCAGCGGACCTTCTTCCTCAGCTGATGGAACGAAGGGAGAGCTTTCTGGCATTTGCCAGATCCAGAAAAAATGTGGAGATCCTGGTGAAAGAAACCAGAGACCATCTGGATGCGGCAGGGTTCTTAGGGACAGCCAGAAAAGAAGAAATCTCCGGGTACCGTGGCGGTTACACTCCTCTGGAGAGAAAAAGCATCGAACAGCGTATGATCTCAGGGGATCTTCTTGGCCTTGTATCCACCAATGCATTAGAACTGGGAATCGATATCGGAAAGATCAGTACAACGGTACTGGCCGGTTATCCGGGAACAAGAGCATCTTTCTGGCAGCAGACAGGCCGTGCAGGACGAGGAAGTGGAAAATGCACCAATTATCTGATTCTTGCCAACCTTCCCATGGATCAGTATATCGCTCTGGAACCGGAATGGCTTTTTGAACACAGCAGTGAAAATGCCATCGTTGATCCAGACAATCTTCTGATCCAGCTTGCACATATCCGGGCTGCGGCAGCGGAACTTCCGTTAACCCTGGATGATGGTGCATTATTCCCGGATCTTGGGGAGACGATCCCTGTACTTATGAAAGTAGATGAAGTCCGGAATATGGGAGGCCGCTTCGCCTGGTCAGGAGGACTTTATCCTGCAGGAGAATTTTCCCTCCGGAATATTGATCAGAACAAGTATCAGCTCATTAACAAGGAAACCGGAAAAAATATCACGGAGATGGATGAGGAACAGGCTTTTCATGAGATCCATGAAGGTGCCGTTTACATGCACGACGGAGATTTTTACCAGGTTGTAAAAATGAACCTGGAAAGCAAGATCGTGGAAGCTGTGCCATTTCATGGAAACTATTACACAGTACCTGGAAGCGAGACCAATATCCGTATCATACACAGACATAAAAAGCAGCAGTGGGAGAGAAGTGAACTTTCTTTTGGAGATGTAAATATTGCAGATTTTGTATACATGTATAAAAAAATGCAGTTCCATAATCATCAGAACCTGGGTTTTGAACAGCTCACGAAACCACTTTCCAAGAATTACGACACAGAAGCTACCTGGCTCAGACTTCCTGAAAATGTGGTCAGACAGTACCGCAATCTCTTACAGCCGGACAGAAACGGTTATTATGTAAGAAATAACCACTTTGAAGGTCTGATGTTTGCGTTGAAAAATGCAGCTCTGATGGTGACAATGACAGAAGGTTCCGATCTTGGGGTGGCAATGTCCACCAATGCACTGGAACTTTCCGGAAGCACTTCTGAGGAGGTTTCTCTCTATTTTTACGACCGTTATGTAGGAGGCCTTGGATTTGCAGAAAAGATCTATGATCTGATCCCCAAAGTGACAGAACAGGCTATCCGAATGGTTTCCGGCTGCAGGTGCAAAAACGGCTGTGCAGTCTGTATTGGAAATGACAGGCTTGACCGGAACGTGATCCTGTGGGGGCTGAAAAATTTATCTGAAGAATCGGAACTGACCGTGCAGAAAACGAGGAATATTTCTTATCCGGATGAAAAGAATACAGAATGGAATCGATCAGGACAACGGGAATTCACATTATCTGATCTGCAGGAGAAGTGGGTTTTATTCTGCAATCGGGTCAAAGAAAATAATAATACATTTGCAGGATTTTTCTCAATGGTATCCGGACTGGAAGTCAAAGACTCCTCTCTGATCCTCTATCTGAGAGATCCGTTTTATGCAGAATGGGCCAATATGCAGGAGAACCGAACAGGAATCTCCAATGTGCTCAGTACTTACGTCTTTCTTCCGGTTGATTTCCGCTTTGCGATCCTTACAGATACAGAGAAACCGGAAGATATGCTAAAACGTGAAAAAATGATGCGCAGATATCACACTCTGAAAAAGGATGAAACATATGGAACTGAATGATTATCAGAAAACAGCGGTTCTGGATGAACATAATGCCTGCCTGGTCCGCGCAAACGTAGGAAGCGGAAAAACAACGGTTCTTATCGAAAAGATCCGTTATCTTCACCAGCAGAAAAAAATCCCCCTGGAAAATATGATCGTTCTGACCTTTACAAATAAAGCAGCAGGCGAGATCAAAAACAGGCTGAAGATCCAAAATATAGAAGAAAACCCCTCGTCTCTTTTCTATGGAACATTCCACGGCATTGCCCTGAAGCTCCTTCAGGAAGTGCTTCCATTAGAAGAACTTGGCTACACAAAAGATTTCCAGGTCTGTCTGCCTGAAGAAGAACTGGAACTTGCCAATCAGCTGATCCACCAGCATACTCTCAGGATCAAATATAAAAACCGTCTTCGAAAAAGACTGGAT
>OKVH01001658.1_pt1 | contig 9946 bp, 10 predicted proteins | sample 1604791 | NCBI WGS metagenome assembly OKVH01 (sample SAMN01760919, study PRJEB22395) | human gut metagenome | reverse complement strand
TGCTGGATGGAAAGCCTTTGCCGAAGAAAGGGTATTGTCCGGTGCAGATGATCTGGCAGCATCCGGAAAGGACTGTGAATCCCAGACTGAAAATGGAAAAAATTTTGTCTGATGGAGGGCAGGTTGAAAATCGGATCATAGAGGGGCTGGGGATAGAAGAAGATTGGCTGAACCGGTATCCTCAGGAATTATCCGGTGGGGAATTGCAGCGTTTCTGTATTGCAAGAGCACTGGGAAAAGAGACAAGGTTTCTGATTGCAGACGAGATCAGTACCATGCTGGATCTCATCACGCAGAGCCAGATCTGGAATTTTCTGCTGGATGAAGTAAAAAGGCGGGAAATCGGGTTGATCGTGGTATCTCATAGTGAGGCATTATTGAAGCAGGTTGCAGAGCGAAAACTGCCTTTTACGGCAGAGAAGACAACTGCCTGAAAATTTTGAGTGATTCATTTATTTTATACTTCCATTTTCCAAGAAAAACAAGAGCAGATTTTAACAAAAAAATCCCTTAAAAAAAAGTTATGTTTGGTTAATCATAATTGAAACAAGTGACTATAATAAGGGACGTAAAAAGAAAAAAGAAGTACTTAACAAAACCTCTTTGTTGAAGGCTGCTAAGCGTTTCAGAATTTTGGAGGAAAAGATAAATGAATACTTTAAAAGCTGAAAAAAGAAGCATGGATGTCAAAGCAAAGAAATTAAGAAGAGAAGGATTTGTAACAGGTAACCTGTTCGGCAGAGAAATTGAAGGTTCCATTCCCCTTAAGTTTACTAAGAAAGAAATTGAAGTTCTGTTGAAGAACAACAATAAAGGAAGCCAGGTAATGCTGGAACTGGATGGTAAAACCTATGATGCGCTGATCAAGGAAGTTGATTATAATCCACTTGCACATACAGTAGAGGAAGTTGATTTCCAGGCACTGGTAAGCAATGAGATGGTTCATTCCACTGCTGAGATCATTCTGGAAAATGAAGAGAAGGTTATGTCCGGTGTTCTGCAGGATGAGTTGAAAGAGGTTGCATACAAAGCACTTCCGGCAGATCTGGTTGACAAGATCAAGGTTGATGTGGCTGGTATGAAGATTGGTGATACGCTTCGTGTGAAAGACCTTGAAATCGCCAAGAATAAGAATATCCACATCACAACTGATCCGGAAGCAGTTGTCGCAACTGTAACACCAGTTCACAACGTAGTTCCGGAGACTGAGACAGAGGCTGAAGAGACTGCTGAGGAGAAATAAGCTGGCGGCAGTTGCTGAAATTGAATTTTGAATATGTGGGAATGAAATGGGAAGCTGTTCACTGGGAAATTGGTGGGCAGCTTCCTTTTGTCTGGTATTTCTAAAAGGCGGTTATTAGAGTGTGTTTGAAAAATCTCCCATAAATTGTGACACACATCTTGCAGAAAGCCTTTTTTAAACACGCTCTAATAAAAATTTGTTACGAATTTTAAAAACTGCTTCACATGTGGCTTCAGAATCCGGTTCTTACTGTACACAATGTAGAAGGTTCGCATGGCGGATTCGTGATTCAGGGGAAACATGAGAATCTGGTGGGTGTCGGCCAGATCTTTGGCAGAGCAGGCAGAGAGGATGGAGATTCCAAGGCCGCCGGCTACAGACTTGCGGATGGCCTCCAGATCGTTCATGCGGGCTACAATGTGCAGGGAAGAAGCCGGGATATTTCGTTTTTCCAGATAGCGGTCAATTTCCTTTTTGGTTCCAGAACCAGTTTCGCGCATAATAAAGGGTTCTCTTAGAAAATCAGAGAAATCAAGGGTACCGGAATCCATTTTTTGCTGATATTGCAGGTAATGCTGGTTGACCGGGGTGGCAATTACAAGTTTATCTTTGCAAAAAGGAATAAAACAGCAGTCTGGTTCGTCAAAGGTATTTCCCACCAGAGCCAGATCCACGCTGCCATCTAGAACTCTTGCCACAGCGCCGAGACTGTCGGATTGCCAGGAGTGAAAATATACGTCTGGAATCTGGCAGGTGAAGGCACTGAGAATACCTGGCAGAAGGTAGGAGGAAGGAATGGTGGAAACAGCCAGGTCAATGATCTTTTTATTTTGTCCGGTGAACTCTTCTATAATGTTGCTGCGCATGTTCAGCATATTGGAGGCGCAGTCATAGAGCAGAAGACCGCGCTGGGTGATGTTCAGCTTCTTGGTGGTGCGGATCAGCAGCCGCGAGTTCAATTCCTGTTCCAGAGAATTGATGTGGGCACTGATGGTGGGCTGGGTCAGGTTCAGCTGGCGGGCGGCTTCGGAGAAGCTTTTATTTTCGACTACGGCTACGAAGGCCTCTAATTGTTTAAATTCCATAGGATAAAAATACTGGTTCCTTTCTCAAAGACTAATTAAGTGTTACTAATGCTGAATTTATAAGTCTAAAATTTTCTTTAATCCCTGGATGGCAAAATCCAGCTCATTCTTTGTATTTTCCGGTCCAAAGGAGAACCGGATAGTTCCGGCAGGATAAGTACCAAGCGTCTTGTGGGCGTTTGGAGCGCAGTGGAGTCCGACTCTGGTCATAACACCATACTCATTGTCCAGCTGCCACGCCACCTGTGACATGTCGATTTCTGGTGTCTGGATCGAAACAACTGCATTTCGGTCAGTGAGATCTTTTTTTCCAATAATACGGATATGTCTGCCAGTATCGTCCAGTGCCTGCAGCTGTTCCAGAAAATAACCAGTGAGAGACAATTCTTTTTCATTTATCGCCTGCAAAGAATGCGTTTTCAAGTACAAAAGTGCTTCATGCAGTCCATAAATTCCAGGCAGATTAGGTGTCCCGGATTCAAAGCGATCCGGCATAAAATCCGGAATTTCTTCCGTATGAGATACACTTCCGGTACCGCCGGAAATCAGTGGTTCCATTTGTTCTGCCAATTCCTGGGAAACCAGGAAACCACCTGTCCCTTGTGGTCCCCGAAGTCCTTTATGTCCGGTAAAAGCTAACGCGTCAATATGCATTTTGTCCATATTAATTGGTACGATCCCAGCCGTCTGTGCAGAATCCACAACAAAATAAAGCTGGTGCCTCTGACAGATTTCCCCAAGGGCATCAAGGGGCATCCTGGTTCCGCATACATTGGAAGCATGTAAAGTGACAATAGCTTTCGTCTCAGGGCGGATCAGTTCTTCTACTTTTTCCAGAATCATAGAGCCGTCCGTTCTGCAAGGAATCCGGTCAAAGGAAATCCCTGAGGAAGCCAGCTGTACTACAGGTCTCATAACTGCATTGTGCTCCATGGCGGATACCAGAATATGGTCTCCTGGTTTTAAGAATCCTTTTAAAATAAAATTGAGACTGGTGGTGACATTCGGTGTAAAAATTACATTTTTGCATTTGGAAAAGTGGAAAAGTTCTGCCAGCAGCTGGCGTGTCTCATAAATAACTTCTTCTGCTGAGTAAGCACTGGAGTAGCAGCCGCGGTTCACGTTAACTCCGTTCATAGTCAGGTAATCCATCATAGCTTGTGCCACACCTGGAGCCTTTGGAAAAGAGGTGCTGGCCTGGTCGAGGTAAATTCGGTTCATGATTATATCCTTTCGCTTGGAAAATGGTTATTTAATATATCTATAATACCACGATTTATCGACAATATCTATAAATACTTAAAATAATCCAACATAATCAATTAGAGTTTTCTGACAAAAAATGCTAAAATAGAGGAAAGATTTGACAGTTATCTAAGGAGGAAAGAGTATGAAAGAAACATTGTCAAAGAAAGAAACACCCATAATCATCGGAGCCGGTGTCATCATCGGAATCATTGCAGTGGCTCTGGTATATTTCGGAAACCCTGCAAATATGGGCTTCTGCATTGCCTGCTTCCTGCGTGATACTTCAGGAGCACTGGGATTCCACAGTGCAGCTGCGGTTCAGTACATCCGCCCGGAAATTGTAGGACTGGTACTTGGCTCCTGCATTCTTGCTCTTGCAACCAAAGAATTTAAGCCAAGAGGCGGCTCCGCACCTGTTACCCGTTTTGTGATCGGAATGTTCGTTATGATCGGCTGCCTGATGTTCCTTGGCTGCCCATTCCGCATGATCCTTCGTCTGGCTGGCGGCGATTTCAACGCCATCTTTGGTTTGATCGGATTTATTGCTGGAATCCTTGCCGGAGTATTTTTCCTGAAAAAAGGCTATACTCTGAAACGTTCCTATAAAATGCAGCCGGTTGAAGGCGGCATTTTCCCAGTAGTGGAAATCGGAATTCTTCTGCTTCTCATTGCAGCACCTGCATTCATCCACTTCACAGAAGCTGACGGTGGTCCTGGAGCAAAGCATGCTGCAATTGCAATCTCCCTGATCGCAGGGCTTCTGGTAGGTGCACTTGCACAGAGAACCCGCCTGTGTATGGTTGGAGGAATCCGTGACGTGGTACTGTTTGGAGAGTGGAAGCTGCTTCTTGGATTTATTGCAATTCTGGTAAGTGCGTTGATCGGAAACATGATCCTGGGATATTTTAATCCAGGATTTGCAGGACAACCTGTCGCACATACAGATGGTCTTTGGAATGCACTTGGAATGGCGCTTGCAGGATTTGGCTGTGTCCTTCTTGGAGGCTGCCCGCTTCGTCAGCTGGTTCTGGCTGGTGAAGGAAACACAGACTCCGCCATCACAGTATTTGGTCTGATGGCTGGTGCAGCTGTAGCACATAATTTCGGACTGGCATCTTCTGGAGAAGGCCCGACTGCAAATGGCAAGATCGCTGTTGTGATCGGTTTTGTGGTTCTGATCGTGATTGCGACAGTAAATTCCATGCGTAAGAATGAAGCGTGAAGTTGATTAAGGACGCTCATTTATAGTATATCTGTGTAAACAGACAATTCCGTTTAGTTGAAATAATGAAAAATCTAAGGAGATTAAGTGTATGAAAACAATAGATGCAAGAGGGCTTTCCTGCCCGGAACCTGTGATCCGTACTAAGAATGCGCTGGCATCCGGTGAGAAGGCATATACGGTAATGGTAGATAACGTAACAGCCAAAGAAAACGTATCCCGTTTCGCCCTGCATCAGGGATATAAGGTGTCTGTAAAAGAGGATGGGGAAGACTTTGTCCTCACTCTTGAGAAATAATGGGAGATTACATAGCCACATTTTTTTCCCATTTTGGAGCTATGTCTTTCAAGAAAAAATGTGAGAAAGAGGGATATCCGGCTACGATCATGCCGGTGCCAAGGAATTTAAGCTCTTCCTGCGGAACCTGCGTGAAATTCACAGGGGAAGCACAGACTGCGCAAAACTGGAACTCCGATGAAGTGGAGCAGCTGGTAAAAATACTTGAAACAGGAAGCTTTCAAGTTATATGGCATAGCTAAAGGTAAATAGCGGATAAGAGGAGAATGTATTATGCCAGAAAACAGGCAGTCTAATTATGACCAGGTAATCGAGAACTGGAGATTGAAATTCCTGGAAATGGATCAGGAGGAACTGATTCGCAAATTTCAGCTGGAAGCTGATGAGGAGTTTCTTTATATCATCTACTTTTCAAAAAGATTTCGAATTGACCGAAAAAACGGATTCATTACAGAAGATGGGAAAAGCCCTGGATTTGATACGGTGATGAATATTTATAATACGTTTTACTATTCAGCAGCTCATCCTGTGGCATCGGGCAATCTGGTGGCTTTTCGCCAGGTGAAGAGAGTGTATCCTTTTGAGGCTGCTTACAGAAGGACGATTATTTCCAGGCTGCAGGAGCTTTTCGCCGGGAAAACAGAAGAATTAAGAAAAGCCTGTGAGGTTCTTGGGGGAACTTTGCTTCCTCAGGGAGATGTGGGGTATGTGCTTCCGGTATTTCCTTTTTTGAATATTGCAGTTTTGTTCTGGGATAAGGATGAGGAATTTGAAGCACAGGCAAACATGCTTTTTGATTCGGAAATCACAGAGTTCATGCATGAGGAAAACGTAGTGTGTGTGGCGGCGGACGCGGTGTATTATCTTACATTGGCTGCCGGAATGACGCCAGAGAAGATATATGCCCAATAGGGGATTATAATATAAAAAAGGTCGTATATGTCAGCGGCCTTTTTATATTGCAAAAAATACTGACCAAATCTTCTATATCATAAAGAGTTTTGCCAGATGAAATTTTTTTCTTGCAAACTTTATGTGACAACCTTACAACATTGTAAGATTCTGCCTGCATTTTGTAATCTGATTCGATGGCAGCAAGTGACTTTTTTAAGTATACTGTTTTTTGCAAGGAAGCGTATGAAAAAGCTCATTGATAAAGGAGAGGAGTAAAAAATGTCATTACTTGAAGTTACAAATCTGAAAAAAATATATACCACTCGTTTTGGCGGAAATAAGGTGCAGGCATTGAACAATGTGAATTTTTCTGTGGAAAAAGGTGAATTTGTTGCAATTATGGGAGAAAGCGGTTCCGGAAAAACTACACTTCTGAATATTCTTGCAACACTGGATAAACCTACTTCCGGAGACGTACTTCTGGATGGAAAAAGCCTGGGACACCTTTCTGATAAGGAGATTTCTACATTTCGAAGAAAAAATCTGGGCTTTGTGTTCCAGGATTTTAATCTTCTTGATACCTTCAGCCTGAGGGATAATATTTATCTGCCGCTGGTGCTGGCTGGTGAAGATTACCGGGAAATGGGGCAGAAAATCCGCCCTATTGCACAGGCTCTTCATATTTATGAGCTGCTGGAAAAATATCCTTATGAGGTCTCTGGAGGACAGAAACAAAGATGTGCAGTTGCCAGGGCTCTGATTACACAGCCGCGCCTGGTCCTTGCGGATAAACCCACAGGGGCTCTCGATTCCAAGGCTGCAAATGCTCTTCTGGACGTTTTCGGAGAGATAAACAGACAGGGACAGACCATTCTCATGGTTACTCACAGCGCCCAGGCAGCTAGCCGGGCATCCAGGGTTCTGTTCATAAAAGATGGTGAAGTTTTCCACCAGATCTATCGCGGCGAGAAAACAAAAGAGGAGATGTATCAGATGATTTCCGATACCTTAACTATTTTGATGACGGGCGGTGAGTATCATGCGTAAGGGATTTTTTGCCAGGCTGGCAGTTGTAAACATCCGAAAAAACAAACAGATCTATGTGCCCTATATTCTGGCGTGTCTGTTCAGTGTGGCAATGCTGTATATGATGCTTTTTATCAATCATAATGCAGGAATGAAAACGATCCGTCACAGTGGTGACGTGTTGATGATCACGACTATGGGAGTTGGCGTTATTGTTATTTTCTCCTTTATTTTCCTGTTGTACAGCAACAGTTTCCTCATGAAAAGAAGACAAAAGGAACTGGGACTTTACAACATTCTCGGTTTGGAAAAGAAGCATATCAGCAGGGTTATGATGCTGGAGAATCTGTTTAGTGCCTTGATCAGTTTTGTTGGCGGAATCCTTGTGGGAATTCTGGGAAGCAAGCTGGCGCTTCTGCTGCTCTTGAAACTGATCAAGGTTCCGGCGTCCTTTGGGTTCGAAGTCAGCGTTCCGGCAATCAGAATATGCCTGGAAGTGTTTGGAGCTATTTTTGTTTTGATCCTTCTGGTAAATATCAGGAAGGTTTACAAAACAAACCCGATTCAGCTTCTTCAGGCACAAAATGCAGGGGAAAAGGAACCAAAAGCAAAATGGCTGATGGCGGTTGCTGGTTTTATCTGTCTGTTTATCGGATATTATATTGCCATTACCACAGAGTCACCTCTTTCGGCGCTGGCGCTGTTCTTTGTGGCAGTGGTTCTGGTAATGGCAGGAACGTATCTTCTTTTTACAGCAGGAAGCATTGTGGTGCTCAAAGTTCTGCGCTGGAATAAGAAATTTTATTATAAAACCAAGAATTTTACTGCTGTTTCCGGTATGCTGTACCGCATGAAACAAAATGCAGTTGGACTTGCAAGTATCTGCATTCTGAGCACAGGCGTACTTCTGATGATCTCTTCTACGGTGTGCCTGAATTCCGGACTGGATGATATTATGAACAAACGCTGTCCGGCGGATGTGAATGTGCTGTACCGGGGAAATTCTTATGAAGATCTGGAAAAAATGAGAGAGAAATTACTGGGAAAAATTGAAAACCAGGTTTCTTATGAGAAAATTAACACCGAAATTGCTTTTTCCTCTACGCTTGTGGGAAGCGAAGATGGGAGCTGGAAATTTGCAAATGTTGATGGGAGTTCCCTTATGGCAATGCCAGCCTCATTGGAAACCCTTACCGTGGTTCCACAGGAAGAGTATGCCAGGGTTACGGGAGAAGAGATTTCCCTTGCGCCAGGTGAAGTTCTTGCTTACCACAATGGAAAAACAGACGGTGAGACTCTGGAGATTCATAACAAGGTTTACCAGGTGAAAGAATGGCTGAAAAATTATCAGTATGTGGGAGATAATTTTTCTTCTATGGATTCTTTGAAGCTGGTTGTAAATGACGAAGACTTTTTTGCTTTGTTTTTGCAGCAGGAGGAAGTTTATCAAAGTGCAATGTCTCTGATGGAACTGGAAACGGATGTGTATCTGTCTGGAAGTGAAGAAGAAAAATATGCATCTGCCATCAAAGTAAGCGATCTTGCATCGGAGCTTCTGGATTCCGAAAAAGCAGCTGGAACTATAGAAGTGGGAATGAACTACAGTACTATAAAACAGGAACTGTATAACAGTTTTTACAGTATGTTCGGTGGAATTTTGTTCCTTGGAATTTTCCTTGGACTGCTGTTTCTGATGGGGGCGGCTATGATCATTTACTACAAGCAGGTTTCAGAGGGCTATGAGGATAAGGAACGGTTCGAGATCATGCAGAAGGTGGGCATGACTCATAAAGAGGTGAAATCTTCCATTCACAGACAGATCCTTATGGTATTTTTCCTTCCTCTTGGAATGGCAGCACTGCATATTGCTATGGCATTTCCTATGGTAAAGAGACTGCTGGCGCTGTTTAGCATGACAAACAGCGGTTTGTTTGCCAGATGCACGGTGGTGACATTATTGGTATTTGCTTTGGTTTATGGCGTGATTTATGGGCTGACAGCGAAGGTTTATTACAAGATTGTAGAGAGAAAGTGAGAATACAAGGGATAATAGTTGAATTTATTAGTGTAAAGTGCTACAATGAGAGAGCCTGGGAGGCCAAAACTGTTTCCCAGGCTCTTTGCGTGACTACAGAAGAAACCGGAGGAAATCTCTCATGAAAAAAGAGAGCTTTAAACAAGGAATTACAGATGGAATCCCCATTGCCCTGGGGTATCTGGCTGTTTCCTTTACGTTTGGTATGATGGCGGTGCAGGGCGGACTGTCTATCTGGCAGGCGGTCTTGATTTCTTTGACGAATCTTACGTCAGCGGGACAATTTGCAGGTCTTGATATTATCATAGCAGGAGGTTCCTTATGGGAAATGGCACTTACTCAGCTGATTATCAATCTGAGATACTGTCTGATGTCGTTTTCCCTTTCACAGAAGCTAAGACGTGATGAAACTTGGGGGCATCGTTACGGAGTTGCATTTGGCGTAACAGATGAGATATTCGGAGTCAGTGCCAGTAAACCGGGGAAAGTCAGTGCGTTTTATAATTATGGTGTAATGAGTGTAGCAATCCCGGGATGGACCATTGGAACCCTGCTTGGAGCTATTTCAGGAAGTATTCTTCCTAATTTTATTATGAGTGCACTTGGAGTTGCCATTTATGGAATGTTTTTGGCTGTCATTATTCCGCCATCCAAGAAAAACAAAGCAGTGCTTCTGGTTGTTCTTGGAGCAATGGCAGTGAGCGCATTATTTGCCTGGGTTCCTGTATTATCGAAAGTCTCATCCGGATTTGTGATTATTATTACTACAATTCTGGTAGCCGGACTGGCAGCATGGCTTTGCCCGGTTGATGAAGAAAATGCCAAGGAGGAAGCTCATGAAGCCTAATGTTTATATTTATATCCTGGTTATGGCTGGCGTTACATATTTGATCCG
>OKVH01001652.1_pt1 | contig 9974 bp, 5 predicted proteins | sample 1604791 | NCBI WGS metagenome assembly OKVH01 (sample SAMN01760919, study PRJEB22395) | human gut metagenome | reverse complement strand
GTTTGTTTTCCTGGAATTGTTATTTCAGTATTAGACATACTATATTTTCCTGTTACTGTTCTTCCATCTTCACTTATACTTCCATTTTCTAGCCACTTCATACTGTCTAAATCCCAAGTTACAAGATTTGAACAATTTTGTGAAATAGTTGCTTCTATATTTATAATTCCTCCTGTTAAGTTTGATTCTACTATTCCACTTTTTAGTGCCATTGTTAATTCTACTGTATATGTAACTTGGTCAAAAGATCTTACAATATTATTGTCTTCCGAACTATCATTTCCAGGTTCATCATCTGCATCCCAAGGTCCTGTTCCTGTCTTTGTTTGGATTATTTGTGCTGAAGAAATATATGCTTTATCTCCATTTATTATTTTTTCGGCATTATGCTCATTTAATTTTTTGCCTGTATCACTATTTATTTCGCTATTATTTATAAAAATAAGCGCAAAAAGTCCTAGTAAGATTGTCCCTACTAGTACTCCTATACTTATTACAACTCTCTTTTTAGTTTTCTTTAAATTAGATGTGTGTGTGTGTGTGTGTGTGTGTGTACAGCGCCAAGGCTTTGCTGTCTTACTTTTTTCTTATTATTTTGGCTTTTCATTTTCATACACCTACTTATTCCATAATATCTTATTATTATAATAATACTTTTTATTAGAATATAAGTAAATAGAGCCTTACTTCCAGTTACTGGAGTAAAGCTCTATCTCTTTACGGGTGCTTTTTTTCGTCATTTTATATTATTTTTTAGTGACATTAGCCTTTCAACATAATTTTCCTCTTTTTTCCGCTTTTCATAGATCCATATGTAGATTAAAAGGATTTTTAAATAATACACATAGTATTTAAGCAATATTTCTATTTAAAGGAACATTGCTCTTTTACTTATTTTTCTAGATTTCTAAGAATTTCGTTTATTTCTTCTTCTGACAATGTAAACTCTGTGTTTACAAATCCTATCTCTGGTCTAATACCATCTTTATTATGAAAATCTGAACCTGCTGTTACAAATAAATTATGTTCTTTAGCAAATTCATTCCATTTTTCTGTTTCATCGAATTTCTTATCATTTCTATCTGCATATAAATAGTTTGCTTCTAATCCATCAGGATTCATATCATTAATTATCTCTTCTATTTCTTTATCTGTAAGGTTATCTTCGTGTACATATGCTACCGGATGTGCTAATACTACCTTTCCTTTTGCCTTTCTTATTATTTCTGCTGCTTCCTTTGGTGTTACACTTTCCTTTCTTACATAAGCTGGGCAATTTTCGTTCATAATAGTTTCTATAAATTCACCTTTATTTGGAATATGTCCAAATTCTTCTAACAGCTTTTCTTTGTTTTGTGGGTTAGTTGTTGCATCTAATGCAATATGTGCTTTTGTAACTGCATCTATTTTATCTAGTTCTTCTACATTTATATAATATCCTATTTCTTTTAATTTTTTCGCAACATTATGTAAGTAGTCATGTCTAGCATTTCTTATCTTATTTAATCTTTCTCTAAATTCCTCATTATCCAAATCGAATTTATATCCTAATACATGTACTCCTGCTTTTTTTGCTTTTGTAGATATTTCTACTGCATTAATAAGTTTTATGTTTTTGCTTTTAGCATATTCAAATAATTCGTCTGTATATGCCTCTATTGTGTCATGATCTGCAATTGCAATTACAGATACTCCATTTTTATATGCTTCATCTATTATTTCTTTTGGCTCTAACACTCCATCTGAAACTGTTGAGTGTATGTGTAAATCTATTCTTTTATTAACGTTCATCATAGTCTTCTCCTTCATCTATTTTATATTTTATGGTCTCACTCTCATCGCTTTCTTTTTTGTTTTTACTTATTTGTATTTTCCAATCTGCTACTCTTTTTAAGAAAATTCTTTCTAACTCGTATGATTGGAATCTTCTAAAATTAGCCGGAGTTGCTGATTGCATAAGAAATTCGAATAATTCTTCTGGCGTATTTTCCTCTATTACTTTTGATCTACTTGCTTTTAAAGTTTCTTCTAAATTTTGTGGAAAATTAAAAGCTGTAAAAGCAGAAAGATAATCATAAATAAAGTTATACGCTTCGTCGTCATATTGCCATTCTTTTCTAAAAGATTTTGGTCTTATAGGCAAATAAGGTTTTCTTCCAAATTTCTTAGCTTCTTTTAATTCTTTTGGAACTTGCTCTATTAATTTTATCATTGCAGATTCTTCCATTATATGCGTATCTATTGGTAAGAATGTTCTTGGGAATTTTCCATCTTTTAAAGTAGTAGCTATTTCTGCAACTTCATCTAGCGATTTCAATGGGTCTACATCTGATGTTCTCATATTATATTTCTCTAACAACTTTGTTAACTCTTCTTGTGCCACCTCTACTTTACCGTCTTTGCACACTATCCACATATCTAAGTCTGGCAACCTATTTATCAACTTTCTCGGCTTTAATGAATCTAGCATATTAGGACATGGCTTACATACAGTTTTAAGGTCTGGCATTGTTGCATAATTTCTCTTTAGGCATTCCTTACATTCCCATATTGACTTTTGCACTGGCTCACCATCTTTTACTAATTGTCTATTATATCTAACTTGCTCTGATATAATTGGTATATCTCCTTTTAAGTCTTTATCTAATACATAGAATGGATATCCTGTTCCAAATGAACCTCTATTTACAGATACAGCAGATGCAATTGTATTAAATGCTTCTATATTCCATATTAAGAATTTTCTTTTTAAATCTGTATTTGTTTTTTCAAAAGTTGTTGAAGCTACTTCAACTTGATTCACCATTTCTTTTACAGTTTTTTTATCTTCCATATCATTCCCTCATTTCTACTTTATGGTAACTAATATAATATCATAAAACTTTTATTTTTGCAATCAAAACCTTTCCTTTATTAGCATTAGCTTAATGAAAAATCGACTTCGCCATATGTGCATTTCTCTTTGTTAATATGAACAGCCCCTTGCTAAATAGTTTTCCTATACAAAAAAGCAAATGCTTTCTTCGAATAAATCCTCATTATTAAACTTTCTTATCTAATAATTTAAATTTATTTTACTAAAAACATTCACTTTTTATCTTTTTATTAATTATGTCCCGATTATTAATTATAAAACATACTTCTTAATTATAAAGATTCCTCCACCTAATGCTACTATTACTAATGCTGTTATTCCTAAGTATAATTTTGTATCTCCTAGTGTTATTGTAAGCATTACTGGTGCATCATCTATATCATCTTCGTTTTCTTTAAAGTTGTCTGGTACAGAATCTATATCTGGTGTATGGCTATCGTTATAATCTTGGCTTATTTCTGCTATATTTGTTTTTAACCCCATATTATCTTGGTTATTTATCCATGTTAATATTATTGGTACAGAGCTACTTTCTCCTGGCATTAATAATGTATTTTCTAGTTTTTTTGTTGCCACTCTTTCTTTTCCATTTAGTTCTTCTCTTCTATACCAATCTGGATTATCTTCTTCTACAAACTTTAACCCTTCTGGTATATAGTCTGTTATTTCTTTTGCATATCCAGCTATTTCACCCTCATTTGTTACTTTTATTTGGAATTCAAATTTTACTGTTACTTTATTTATGTCTCTTCTTCCTAAGTCAACTTTTACTGGTGGCTCTGGATCTTCATCTCCTGTGTGGCCTGTTTCTTGTACTGTTTGCTTTCCATCCTCATCTATTATAATTGCTTTGCTTACCCATTTTTTAAGGCTTAAGTCAAAGTATTTTACTTTTACAAATTCTTTATCTAGGTCATCTTCTTTGTTCCATTCATTGTTGTTGTTTGGTGTAGAATCTATATCATCTATTGGATCACCAGAACTGTCACTGTCATCTTTTATTTCTGCTGTATTTACTAGTATTCTGTCTGAAGTATTTGGTTCTGTTACTTCAAATGCAATTTTTACATCTCTATAGTCTGGATTATTTTCTGTTAATCCCTTTTCTGGGTCATATGCTTTAAGCAAATTGTCTCCATCATTTTTTTCTTGTTCTTTAGATAAATAATCTGTTACTACACTTTGCCCGTCTTCTGATTCTTGCCATCTATATTCCCTATTTATTGGGTTATTGGCTAAGAATTTTAAACCTGCTGGAATATCGTCTTTTAATTCTTTTGCGTATCCATCTAATAATCCTTCATTATATACTCTTATTGTATATGTTACTACATTGCTATTTTCTACTTCTACTGGATCTTTTGTATGGTCATATTTAATGTTTCCATCTTCACCCATACTTAATGATGGTACTCTATTTGTTATTTCTTGGTCATTTACTCCTGTTATAAATTTTCTTAGGCTTAAGTCAAAATATACTACTCTTACTTTTTCGAAGTCATCATCGTCTTCTTGTCCTGGTACATATTCATTATTAATTTCGCTATCTTTATATGTTGGTAACCCATCATCACTAGGTACTTGAACATTTCCTGTTTCAGAATCTCTATCTATTACGTCATTTCCATATGCCTCTTTAGATTCTGTTATTTCTGCTAAATTTGTTAGCTTTTTACCAAACTCTGCTGTATCTTTTATTTTACAAGCAATTTTTACATCTTTGTATGATAATGTTGTTCCATCAAATCCTTTTAGTAAATTCTTTCTTGAAGTATTTTCTTTTTCTTTAGATAAATAATCTGTTGTAACTGTTCTACCATCTTCTGCTAATTGCCATTCATATGTTTTATTTGTTTCATGGTCTGGTAAAAATTCTAGTTCTGCTGGTAATTTATCTTGTATTTTATTTGCATATCCATCTATTGATCCTTCATTATATACTCTTATTGTATATTCTACAACATCTCCTCTTTTCATATCTAATGGTTTCTTTGGATGATTATATTCTGCCGTTGTAGCTGTTGCATTTGCAAGTTTTGTAGTATCTACAGACGGTGTTCTTCCTATTAATGTTGTTCCGTTTTTTCCAGATATGAATTTTCTTAAAGATAAGTCAAATTCTTGTATTATAACTTTTTCGAAGTCATCATCGTATTCTTGTCCTGGTATATATGTTTTTCCTGAATTTATTTCGTCATCTTTGTATGTTGGTAATTCTGTATCTCCTGGTAATGCAAAATTTCCATTTGGAGCAGAATCTCTATCTGTTGCTGAATTTCCTTTGCTGTCTGTTTCTGCTGTAATTTGAGCTAAATTTGTAATTTTCTTTAATGCTTCTGTTGAATTTTTTACTTTACATTTTACTTTTACTTCTTTGTACTGTACTGTTGTTCCATTATAAGCTTTTATTAAATTATTAGCATTTTGGTCTTTATTTGCTGCTTCTTCCGAATATGCAAGTTTGTTTGTTTTTATTATTCTGCTATTACTTGCATCTATCTTCCAACCATAACCTGCATTAAAGTCTGTTTCTTTTGGATATTTTTCCATATCATTTATAAATTCTAATTCTGGTGGTAAATAATCTGTTATTTCTCCAACATATCCATCTAGCTCACCTTCGTTATATACTCTTATTGTATATGTTACTACATCTCCTGGTTTTACTGCTACTGGCTTTTTGTTGTGATTGTAGGTTGCTGTTGTAACTTTTGTTCCATCTATCATTTTGTTTAAATTCGAAATATCTACTGTTGGCTCTCTATTTATTTCTTTTCCGTTTACTTCAGAAATAAATTTTCTTAAAGCTAGGTCAAATTCTCTTTTTGCAACTCCAACTTCTTTTTTACCAGCTAGTGGCATATCTTGTTTTTCTACAGCAACTAATGGTTGTACAGTATCTGGATTTTGTGTTGTTGTCCAGAATCCTTTTGATGTTACCCTATATGAACCTGTGTAGCTAAATTCTATTTTTGTTATATCATCTATTTCAGATGATGGAATATTAATATAAAAGCTTTGTCCTATTAAATCTTTTATTGTTTTTCCATCTTCTACTGGTTCTTTATTTGAATTTAATAATGTGTATTTTCCATTTAAATTTGTTCCGTTTTGGTCTGTAAATTTAGTTTCTAACTCAAATGGTATATCATTGTTTTTGTTTATTTTATATGGTCCTACTATATAATTACTTCCATCTAGCTCTACAACTGGATTAACTTCTTCTGCTAATGTTATTGGTTCTGTTATTTTTCCATTATTATTTTTATAATATGCTATGTTTTCATCTTTTTTAGCATTGCTTACTATGTATTGGTATAATTTTTCCATTGCATCTGCTCTTGTTTGGTTAACATCTGCAATTGTTGTATAAGAACCTACACCTTTTTCTGCTATTGCAACTTCTTGGAATGATGGTTCTCCTGCAAAGTCTACATGGTATATGTCTGAATTTTCATTTGATTTTGTATTTGTAAAATACCATAAAGCCATTTGTTGTACTACATCTATATCATCATCTGTTAGTTCTACTTTTAATGAATCACTCATTTGTGTTGCATTTAATAAAGCTTCTCTATCTTTTGCTGCTTGCTCTTTCTTCTTAGCTTGTACTTCTACAGAATCTCCTGCTTTTGCATAATATGGTATATATGCATGGTCTAAAATCCACATAGCAGAATAGTAGTAATTTTCATTTTCGAAAATAGCTGGTACTAAGCTTGCTTTATCTGCAAAATCTAACATTTTATCATATGTTTGTTTAAAAGTATTTGGTGTCGCTGTATAAAATCCTCTTTCTGCTTTTAGACAATATATTGTATTATCAAAATTCATTGTAGTTCCATCATTTTCGTATACAATAACCTTCCAAACCTTTTTATTTCCATTGTTTATTCTGTACCCATATTGTTTTCCATTTGTTTCTCTTCTATATTCACTTAGTCCAAATGTTACTGGATTTGTAGCTGCAAATGCTTCTGTTCCTAAGCATATAGCTAACATAATTGTTACAGCAATTACAGCTATTTTCTTAAAAAGTTTCATAGTTTTTTTACCATCCTTTTTTCCCCATAATATACTAACTGTATTTTACTATATTATACATAATAGTCAATAGTAAAAAATAGCAGTTATTACAGCTAAATTATACTCTTATCTATCCCTTCTACGGATATAGTTTTTGCTATATCTAGTAGGCTTCAAAAATTCACATTACAATTATATTACATTTTTACTATCTTTTCAATACAAGGAAGATTTATAGTCTTTGGAATAAATGGGCATAATAAAAACCGGGGATTTTTTATTTTTCCTTCAAATATCTTTTTAGCAAAAATGTTAAAAAATAAGGAAAAGTGTAAAATTTACCATTAAATCCAATGTTTTTATTACATAATTTTATTCCATATTTTATATCTTTATATTTTTCGCTATCTATTAAACTATTTAGTGAAGTAGTTGCATTATCATTTGCTTTAACTTCAACAGGAATTAAAGATTTTGTATCTCTTATGATAAAGTCCATCTTTTGTTTTTTGCTATCATCTTTGTAAAAATATAAATTATACCCAGCTTTTACTAGCATATCACCTACAATATTATCATATAAAGCTCCTTTATATGTATTCATGTTTTCATTATTTCGTAAGTCTTGTTGAACTTCTTCTAAAGAACCAATCAATAATCCAGTATCAGAAAAGTATAATCTATAATTATCTGGGTTATAATTTCCTTTTAATGGTAAAAAAGGTCTATCTAATGCATAACTAATATTAACTATACCTGCATTTGAAAGCCAATCAACTACACCTACATATTCCCTATTTCTTGCTCCATCAGCAATCTTTGATATTTGAAATTTTTTATTTTCATTTCCTAAAAATACGGGTATTTTTTTATAACAATTTAGTATTTTTGTTTTATCTAAGCCTCCCGCATATTTTGTAATATCTTCTTCGTAATCTATTAAAATTTGTTGTTGCATTTTTAATATTCCACTAAAATTTTTGTTAGTAATAAATTGATTTACAATAGCTGGCATTCCTCCAATTACCATATAATCTTTAAAATTAGACATCATAACACTATATTGAGTTGAACTTAAAGGTTTTACCTCTAACATACATTTATATAAATCTTCAATTTATTCTTCTTTATATCCTTTTGCCCATAAAAATTCTTCAAAAGTCCATAGAGTGCATTATATAGTCTTCTTTATTTCCAACACTATTTGACTCTATTTCTTTATAGTTAATGCCCATTAGCGAACCTGAACAAATCACATCATATCTTCCATCTTCTCTAAATGCTTTTAACGAAGTTGCTGTACTAACACATTCTTGCATTTCATCAAAAAATATTAATGTATCATTTTCATGTAATTCGATTTCTGGCATTTTTAATGTTATATTTTTTATAATATTATCTACTACAAAACCATCTTCAAATATTGTTTTAAATTCTGGTTGAAATACAAAGTTTATTTCGATAAATGTTTTATAATTTTTTTCTCCAAAGTTCTTAATAGCGTTTGTCTTTCCTATTTGCCTTGCTCCCTTTATTATTAAAGGCATTTTATTATTACTATTTTTCCAATCTATAAGATACTTATCAATCTTTCTCTTTAATCTACCCATTAATTTGTACCTCCAATAATATTGTATCACATTTTTAGAAAGTATAATATGCCACTTTTTCACATTTTACGACTTTTTATTTATACATTTTTTTACATAGAATAAATTTTCCCAGATTATCTGAGGTTTTCATAAAATAGAGCCTTACTTCCAGTTACTGGAGTAAAGCTCTATCTCTTTACGGGTGCCTTTTTTCGTCAATTTATATTATTTTTACATTACACTTTTGTTTTGGTTATATTTTATATAGTTTTTACGCTTTTTCCCTTACCGGGATTTTTAGGACCGTCTCCCAATCCTGAATCCTGAATTTAATTATAGAACATATTTCTTAATTGCCCAAATTCCACTTGTTAACATTGCTATAACTATAAATCCTAATCCTATATATATTTGTGCATCTCCTAGTCTTATTGTTAGCATTACTGGTGCATCATCTATATCGTCTTCACCATTTTCAAAGTTATCTGGTGTAGAGTCTATATCTGGTGTATGGCTTTCATTATAGTCTTGGCTTATTTCTGCTATGTTTGTTTTTAAGCCCATATTGTTAGGGTCATTTATCCATGTTAATAATATAGAAATTGTTGCATTTTCTCCTGGTTGTAATAATGTATTTTCTAATTGTTTTGTTCCAACTCTTTCTTTTCCATTTAATGGATCTCTTGGGTACCATAATGGGTTATCTTCTTGTATAAATTTTAATCCTTCTGGTATGTAATCTGTTACTTCTTTTGCGTAACCTGCAATTTCACCTTCGTTTGTAATTTTTATCTTGAATTCAAATTTTACTGTTACTTTGTTTATGTCTTGTCTTCCTAAATCTACTTTTGCTGGTGGTTCTGGATTTTCATCTCCTGTATGTCCTGTTTCTATTACTGTTTGTGAACCATCTTCATTTGTTACTATTGCTTTACTTACCCATTTTTTAAGACTTAAGTCGAAATATTTAACTTTTATAAATTCTTTATCTAAATCGTCTTCTTTGTTCCATTCATTGTTATTGTTTGGTGTAGAGTCTTTATCTTCTACTGGATCATTATTGTCATCTCTGTCGTCTGTAATCTCTGCTGTATTTACAATAATTCTATCAGATGTATTTGGCTCTGTTACTTTAAATGCAATCTTTAAATCTCTATAATCTGGGTTTTCGTCTGTTATTCCAGCTTCTTTATCAAATGCTTTTATTAAGTTTGCACCTTCTGTTTTTTCTTGTTCTTTTGATAAATAATCTGTTTCTATACTCTTTTTATCTTCTGATTGTACCCATCTATATTCTTTGTTTATTTCGTTTTCTGGTAAAAATTCTAAACCTTCTGGTACATCATCTTTAACTTTATTTGCATAACCTGCAATTTCACCTTCATTAAATATTCTTAGAGTATATGTTACTATATTTCCATTTTCCACTTCTACTGGATCTTTTGTATGGTCATATTTAATGTTTCCATCTTCACCCATAC
>OKVH01001645.1_pt1 | contig 9991 bp, 9 predicted proteins | sample 1604791 | NCBI WGS metagenome assembly OKVH01 (sample SAMN01760919, study PRJEB22395) | human gut metagenome | reverse complement strand
GTAAGAGTCCTGCCGGCAAGTTCCATTGAATAACTTTTGTACATATTAATTCTCCTTAAAAATTCTTTTGCAGAAGTGTATTCCTCTTCCGAAACTACTAAACAATACATGTATGCTCATGCACTCTTTAGTGGTCTCGGCTTACTTCTGCTTTTCAAAAAACAATAATAAAAACAATAATAGAGCGGAATAATAATTACTCCGCTCTAAAGAAAATACTATTTTCTGAGTCCTAAACGCTCGATAAGTGAACGATATCTCTCGATATCAATCTCCTTAAGGTATGCAAGTAATCCACGTCTCTGACCGATCATCTTTAACATTCCTCTTCTTGAGTGATGATCCTTTGGGTTCTGTTTGAAATGCTCAGTTAACTCTGCGATTCTTGCTGAAAGAATTGCAATCTGAACCTCTGGTGAACCTGTGTCATTTGGTGTTCTACCGTACTCTGCGATAATAGCCTGTTTCTTTTCCTTTGCGATCATTGTTGATCCTCCTTATATTATAATGCGCCCTGATAACTGTATGATGCTCAGCAATAGGTCGGAGTGTCCAACTACCGAACATGGGCAAAACCACACTTATGCAGTATAGCATAGTAAGCATTTGTTGTAAACTGTTTTTTTATTAATCCGGCAAATATCTTGCGACACAAATCGGATTTCTGTAATATGCATTTGAAACCTTGATTCCATCACGCTTGTTGCTGGCATGTACAATCTGTCCGTTTCCGATATAAATTGCAACATGTGAGATACTCCTTCCACTTCCGTAGAAGAATAAATCTCCCGGCTTTGCTTCAGATGCACTGATTTTTGTGCCGTATGAAGGCTGTGCTTTTGATGAATGCGGTAATGAGATTCCATACTTTCCAAGAATTCTCATTGTGAAGCCTGAGCAGTCAACTCCATTCTCAAGGCTTGTACCACCCCACACATATCTGTTTCCGACAAACTGTAACGCATACGATACAACAGATGTCCTTACATCTGATACACCGTCACCATACTTCACCTGCTCTATTGTCTTTGCTGTAGGAAGTGCCTGTGCCAGTGTCACATAATCCTGTGATATATATCCTACCGAATCATCCACACTTATCTCAACCCAGCCGTCAGCGACAGAATTAACCGTGAATGCCTCTGAATTTCCAACCTGCGAAAGCACCGCAGCCTCTGTTGACTTCTCTGCACGCACATTCAGTGTTTCAGTATTTACAGTGGCAACAGTTTTAATCTCCTGTTCTGCAATAGCCTCTGCCTCATCTCCTATCACAAGATACTGCTTGCTTACATATCCTGTCACTTTGCCTGATGTAACCTTATACCAGTCTCCGGCATCCTCAAGAAGCTCACAGGCATTGTGATTGGTAAGTATTCCTATTACCTCGCTGTCTGTCGAAGCTTCCTGTCTGATATTTAAGTTTCCGCTGCTGATAACCGACATACCAAGATTTGTGTAACCACAGGTCTGTGCGGCTGTCGGTGTCTGGGATGCCTCATTTGCCTGTTCTGTCTCCTGTGCAGTATTGCCAACCTGTGCACCCTGAGCAGATGCAGTAACAACATTGCTGTCGTTTTGCGCTACCGATACGTCAGCTCCATAATAAGTAAGAGCCGATGTAACCCCTGCTGTGAGAAGCTCTGTGGCATCTGCCGCCTCTGTCAGACCAAGGGCCACCCCCGCATTGACTGTTCTGTTTTCCTTTAATGATGCTCTGGCATCTACTGTGCTGCTTGAGCTCATAGATACCGCTCCTATAATAATAGCAAACGCTACAACGCCTGCTGCCTGTCCTAATTTTAATTTATTTTTCATATAGCCTCCAGTTCATGCTATCCATAATCCCATGTTTACGAGTATATCACAAATTGTTAAAATGTCAATATTTTTCTGTAATATTTCTGTAATATTTGTCATTTTTTCGTTATTTTGGGTAATTTCGCAAAAAAACAGCCACACTAGAATGTGTGACTGCCTGCATAATTGATTGTATAATTGATATCTGCACTCATCTGGCTCTTTAACGCTTCTATTGAATCAAACTTCATCTCAGGTCTTACGAACTTATGAAGCTCTACCATGATATCCTGTCCGTAAACATCCTGCCCAAAATCTATGATATATGTCTCTGCACCGATTGGATTTTTGCCCTCTATAGTAGGCTTGCATCCTATATTGGTTACACCAAGGTACCAGTTGTCCCTGACAAGAACTCTTGACATATACACTCCCTTTGGTGGAAGCAGCTTATCGTGCGGCACTGAAAGGTTGACTGTCGGAATGCCAATAGTCCTGCCCAGTGCTCTGCCATGCACTACTCTTCCTTTTATGAAAAAGGGATATCCCAGCAGTTCATTCGCCTTTTTAATATGTCCTGCCGCAATCTCCTCGCGGATGTAGGTACTGCTTATATCCCTGTCTCCATCCTTTATCTTGTCCACCACAATAAGCTCGTATCCAAGCTCTCCTGCCATCGCAGAAAGCATCCGATGGTCTCCTGCCCTGTTGTGCCCGAAACGGAAATCATCTCCGACAATGATACACTTGACATTAAGACTTTTAACTATCCATCTGACAAACGCATCCGCCTCCATCGTCATCACCTGTGGCACAAACGGACACTCTATCAGATAGTCAATACCTGATTTTTCAAACACATACTCTTTTTCATCGTTTGTGATTATAACCTTTGACTCAACGCCAAGTACCTCCGATTTGGGAGGAATATCAAACGTAAATATGATGCGCTTGTAGCCATGCAGATTGCTCTGTTCAATTTGCTTTTCCATCAGAAATTCATGTCCTCGGTGAAGCCCGTCAAACTTTCCAAACGAGATGACGGACGGCTCCTTGACATGAAAATCCAGAGTTTTGCTTATATATTCCATAATATCTGTATACTATTCTATTCCATAAAAATCTTAACCGGCTTAAACTCACCGGTCTCATCAAGATACGAATACACCCCGACAAATATGCCCTCATGATTGTATACTCTGTATCTTATATCAGAGTCAGCACTGTGTTTTAAATAATCCGTAAGCACTGCCGGAATTTTATTTCCATTTCTGACAAGCTTATCGGCATCTGAAGCAGTATGCACTGCCGGCAGATTTTCGAATACTCCGTCAACAGGCATCACCATATCAAAGCAGCCTTCATCCACCTTTGACTGAATCTGTGAAAGTGTAAGTGCATGCTCTAAGTCAAAGCCTGCTACCCTTACTCTAAGCAGTGACTTCATGCAGCCATGGCAACCCAGCCTCTCTCCGATGTCATTGCACAGCGTCCTGATATATGTGCCCTTTGAACAGTGCACCGTCATCGTAACCTCCGGTAAATCAATGCTTTCAACCTTGATATCAAACACCTCGATATCCCTGGCTTTTCTCTCTATAACCTTGCCCTCCCTGGCAAGCTCATAGAGCTTTTTCCCATTGACCTTTAGAGCCGAATACATTGGCGGCACCTGCTTTTGTCTGCCAATAAACTGTGATATTGCATCATACACCGCCTGCTCAGTCACATTGACCTCAGCCTGATTTAAGACCTGCCCTGAAATATCCTGTGTATCTGTCTCCTGTCCTAAAAGCAGCACAGCTTTATAGACCTTGTCCTTATCTGTCAAAAGGTCACACACTCTGGTTGCCTTTCCAAGGCAGACAGGAAGGACGCCTTGCGCATCAGGATCAAGTGTACCTGTATGACCAATCTTCTTCTGGTGGAATATGCCTCGAAGCTTTGCCACAACGTCAAAGCTTGTATAGCCCTTTTCCTTGTATACATTGATTATTCCATTAACCATCTGCCCAAGAATCTCTCCCTAAATATTATCCTTAATTGCCGTAAGGATGCGGTCTGTTGCCACCTCAAGCGGTCCTTCAATTGTAAATCCGGCGGCCTTTACATGTCCACCGCCGCCAAATACTGACGCAACCTTTGCCACATCGTAATCACCGTTTACGCGCAGGCTGCCCTTGTAGGTACCATCCTCATTTTCGTAGAGAAATACAGCAACCTTTATATCCTTTGTCACACGCAGCTGATTTACAATGCCGTCGAGATGCTTTGGAAGCACATCGTACTTCTCCATCTCAGCGCGCGATACTGCAGACAATATAACATCACCATTCAGATACAAAGCAGCATTCAAAAGTGCCTGCCCCATAATCTTGTTCTGAGCAAATGTCTTTGTATAAAATGTATCATCGATTATCCTTGAATAATCAATGCCCATCTCCATCAGGGTTCCTGCAATATCCATAGTCTTTTTTGAAGTGCAGGAATACTGGAACACGCCTGTATCATGCACCATGCCTGTGTAAATACACTCTGCTATCTGTATTGTGATGCGCTCCTTCGGCAGAAGTTCAAACACAAGCTCACAGGTTGAGCTCGCATCCGGAAAGATGTAATTTGCGTCTGCAAAGGCCCCGTTTGTAACATGATGATCTATGCAAAGTGTCCTTTTTGCAGACTCAAAATACTTAGCTGCACTTCCCAGTCTGCCTGTGTCACTGCAGTCACATGCTATGAACAGATCGTATACTGTATCATCCGCATAGCCGCTGTCAATCTCATCTGCTCTTTGCATAAACTTAAAGATGTTTGGGCTTGGCTCTAAATAAAGCCTTGCCTTTATATCAGGATAATAATCCTTTATGTAGTTGTATACAGCAAGTGTTGAGCCGACACAGTCGCCGTCCGGTCTCACATGACCGGAAACGGCAACTGATTGTGCATCCTTTAAAATAGAATCAATCTCTGTCATAATCAATCCTCTTTGTTAATCCTCTTTGAGATTTTTTGTTACTTCATCAATCTTTTTAGACATCTCAACACCATACTCTATAGACTGGTCTATGATAAATGTAATGGCAGGTGTATTTCTTAAATTGATGTTCTTTGCGAGAGTTCTGCGTATATATCCCTCCGCTGACTTAAGTCCTGCAAGCGTATCAGCCTGTGATTTCTTGTCACCAAGCACACTGATATAAGCCTTTGCTGTCTTTAAATCAGGTGCCACCTCGACAGCAACAACACTTGTCATGGGATTGATACGCGGATCCTTTATCTCACCGCGTATGATATTTGACAGTTCACGCATTACCTCTTCGTTGATACGAATATTTTTTATGCTGTTCTTTCTCATATAATCCCGCTTTCTTTTTATATTAAACCGTAACTATCCGAATAGCTGCATTAATTCAAGATAACCAATATATGATTATCTCGGAACCTCTACCATCTTGTAAGCTTCAACTATATCGAATTCCTGAATATCATTAAATCCGTCAAATACAAGACCACACTCATAGCCTGTCTTGACCTCCTTGACGTCATCCTTGAATCTCTTGAGTGAAGCAAGGTCTCCCTCGAATATCTGCTCACCCTCTCTGCTAATTCTGACACGGCAGCCTCTCTCCATAAATCCGTCAAGCACATATGAACCTGCAATGTTTCCAACGCCTGAAGCCTTGAAAATCTGTCTGATTTCCGCATGTCCGATAACCTTCTCCTCAAATACAGGATCAAGCATACCCTTCATGGCAGCAGATACATCCTCGATTGCATTGTAGATGACCTTGTAAAGTCTGATATCTACGCCCTCACGGTCTGCTGTAGCCTTGGCAACAGGATCCGGTCTGACGTTAAAGCCAATGATGATTGCATTTGATGCTGATGCAAGGATAACATCTGACTCGTTGATGGCACCAACGCCGCCATGGATGACCTTGACCACAACCTCCAGCATTTTCAGCATTCCCGCTTATATCGGACCTTACTTCATCTACGCCGCCATCGGCTGGGTCATTGCCTTTGGCTTATCCTTTGTTCTGAGCTACCTGTTCGTGGTCAAAATGGACCGCAGCTGATCGCTTTTTCAAATCTCCCACGATAAAAAACAGGGCCGCCGCACAAACGATGTGCGGCGGCCCTGTTGGCGTTCTGTTTTTATTTCCCCGCCAGCAGAATGGCCAGCACGGCTTTCTGCACATGCAGGCGGTTCTCGGCTTCGTCAAAGATCTCCGGTGCGTGCTGCTCGAACACCGCCGAGGAGATCTCCTCACCCCGGTGGGCGGGCAGGCAGTGCAGCACCATGACATCGGGCTTGGCGCTTTCCAGCAGCTTGCTTGTGAGCTGATAGCCCACAAAATCCCGCAGGCGCTGCTCACTTTCCGGCGTGCCAGGCTTGGCGGTGTTCCACACAGCCGTTGCCACCACGTCGGCATCCTGAACGCCCTCGGCAGGGTCTGCGGTCAGGTGGAAAGCACTGCCGTACTTGTGGGCGAACATCAGCACATCCGCCGCCGGGCGGTAGCTCTGCGGGCAGACGCAGGTGACCTGCATCCCGGCCAGCAGTCCGCCCACGATGAGGCTGTTTGCCATGCTGCTGCCGTCGCCGACAAAGCAGAGCTTCCGGCCCGCAAGGCTGCCCCGGCGCTCCCGAATGGTCATCAGGTCGGCCAGCACCTGGCAGGGATGGGCGTAATCCGTCAGGCCGTTGATCACCGGCACACCGGCCAGCTCGGCAAACTCTTCCAGATCGCTCTGGCGGTAGGTGCGCCACACCACGCAGTCGTAGTAGCGGCCCAGCACTCGGGCGGTGTCCTTGAGGGGCTCGCCGCGCCCGGCCTGCAGCTCGGCGGTGTTCATGTAGTTGCCCAGACCGCCCAGCTGGTACACACCCACCTCAAAGCTGGTGCGGGTGCGGGTGGATGCCTTGGAGAACATCAGGGCAACCGTCTTTCCTGCCAGCAGCGGGGCCGTGCCGCCCAGCTTCTGCTGTGCCTTGAGTTGATCGGCCACATCCAGAATGTGGGTCAGCTCGGCAGGGGAGAGGTCGCTCATTTTCAGCAGATTTTTCATGCCTGCTCCTTCGGAGCCGTCGGCTCCATCTTGCCCAGCACATCGCTCAGGATCTCCAGCGCCATGTCCACATCGTGCTCGCTGAGGGTCAGCGGCGGCAGCAGGCGCAGGCGGGTCTTTGCTGTCAGCACCAGCAGGCCCGCTTCGCGGCAGGCGGCCAGCACATCTGCGGCCTTGAGGTCGTAGAACTCGATGCCCACCATCAGGCCGATGCCGGAAATGCTCTTGACATGGGGCAGCTTTGCGATGCCTGCGCGCAGCTGGACGGCGCGCTCGTTGACATTGGCAAGGAAGCTCTGGTCCATGCGGTCCACCACCACGTTGGCACCGGCGCAGACCACCGGGTTGCCGCCGAAGGTGGAGCCATGGGTGCCGGGGCCCATGCTCTCGGCTACCTTTTCGTTCATCAGCACTGCGCCGATGGGCAGGCCGCCGCCCAGACCCTTGGCCAGCGTGACCACGTCCGGCTTGAGGTTGTAGTGCTCGCAGCACAGGAAGGTGCCGGTGCGGCCCACGCCGGTCTGCACCTCGTCCACGATGAGCACAAGGTCTTTTTCATCGCAGAGCTTGCGCACGGCCTGCACGTAGTCCGGGTCCAGCGCCATCACGCCGCCCTCGCCCTGAATGAGTTCCAGCATCACGGCGCAGGTGTTGCGGTCCACCAGCTCCTGCAGTGCTTCGATATCGCCTGCCGGAGCATACAGGAAGCCCTCGTTGAAGGGGCCGAAGTAGTTGTGGAACACCTCCTGACCGGTGGCGGTCAGGGTGGCGATGGTACGGCCGTGGAAGCTGTTCACCAGCGTGATGACCGTGGTGCGGTCCTTGCGGTAGTGGTCCACGCTGTACTTGCGCGCGGCCTTAATGGCACCCTCGTTGGCCTCGGCACCGGAGTTGCCAAAGAACACCTTGCTCATGCCGGTGCGCTTGCACAGCTTTTTGGCCAGCTTGCCGCAGGGCGCGGTGTAGTAAAGGTTAGAGGTATGCTGCAGCTTGTGGGCCTGCTCGGAAACGGCCTCGGCCCAGTCCAGATCACAGTAGCCAAGGCTGTTCACGCCAATGCCGCTGGTAAAATCCAGATACTGCTGGCCCTCGGGGCCTGCGGCGCGCAGGCCGTGGCCTTTTTCCAGCACGATGGGGTTGCGGTTATAGGTGTGCAGGACGTATTCGTTGTCCCGCTTGATGACTTTTTCAGAATCCATAGGTGTACCCTCCTGTGAACAGAGACTGTGAACAGAAAACCCTCTCAGGCGCTTTCGCGCCAGAAAATGCTGGCAAAGGCTTGAGAGGGTCATTTTTCTTATTATACCGCCTGCACGGCACCTGCGCAATGCTTATTCGCGGTGGCTGCGGCGGTAAAAGCGGGTGCCGGAGCCGCGGTTGGAGAACAGCTCCAGCAGGATGGAGTGGGGCACGCGGCCATCGATGATGACCGCCTCGTGCACACCCTGATAGATGGCATCGGCCATGCCGCCAATCTTGGGGATCATGCCGCCCGCAATGATGCCGGCGGACTTATAGCCCTCGATCTCGGACACCTCCACCTCGGGGATGAGGGTGCTCTCGTCGTCCTTATCCCGCAGCAGGCCCGCGATATCGGTCATGGATACCAGCTTCTCCGCTTTCAGCGCAATCGCGATCTGTGCAGCGGCGGTGTCGGCGTTCACGTTGTAGGCCTGACCCAGATCGTCCATGCCCACCGTGGCGATCACGGGGATGAAGCCGCCGTCCAGCAGGCTGCCGATCAGGGTAGCGTCCACATGCACGATCTCGCCCACATGGCCCAGCTGGGGGTCCAGCTCGGTGCAGCGCAGCATCTGACCGTCCATGCCGCACAGGCCCACGCCGCGGCCGCGCAGCTTGGCCACCAGATCCTTGTTCACCTTACCGGCCAGCACCTGCTGCACGATTTCCATGGTGGCATCGTCGGTCACGCGCAGACCGTTTGCGAAATGGCTCTCCACGCCCACTTTCTTCAGCATCTCGTTGATGGCCGGGCCGCCGCCGTGCACCAGCACCACGCGCACACCCAGCAGGGTAAGGGTGACCAGATCGTTCATGACGGCATTTTTCAGTTCTTCGTTGATCATGGCATTGCCGCCGTACTTTACCACCATGGTCTTTCCGTGATACTTCTGGATGTAGGGTGTCGCCTCAGAGAAAAGGCGCGCCATTTCTTCGTTTTTCATAAGATTTCCTCTGAACCCTCTCAGTCAATGCCTTGCGGCATTGCCAGCTCCCCCGAGAGTGGGAGCTTTTGCCGGACGGGTCACTTTATTTCATAAAATCAGCTGCTTGTCGTTCGTTTTAAGCTCCCCCTTCGGGGGAGCTGGCGCGCAGCGCCTGAGAGGGTTATCAGGTGCGGTAGTCGCCGTTGATCTTGACGTAATCGTAGGTCAGATCGCAGCCCCATGCCTTTGCGGATGCATCGCCGGTGCCCATGTCCACCTTGACCAGCACATCGTGCTCAGCCAGCACCTTGGCGGCTTCGTCCTCGCTGTAGGGGTGGTAGGCGGCGTTTTCGCACACATACACCTCACCGGCCTTGCTGGAAAGCCACACGCAGACCTTATCAATGGAGAAATCGCCGGGGGTGTAGCCGATGGCGCACAGGATGCGGCCCCAGTTGGCATCGCGGCCGAACACTGCGGCCTTGAACAGGTTGGAGCACACCACGCTGCGGCTGACGGCACGGGCGGTCTTCAGGTCGGGGGCGTGGGTCACTTCGCAGGTGATGAGGTGGGTGGCACCCTCGCCGTCACCGGCGTGCTCGGCACACATGTGCTCTGCAATGGCGGTGAGCGCGGCAACAAAGGCTTCGTAGTCCGCATTCTCCTCGCAGATCTCCGGGTTGCCTGCAAGGCCGGAAGCCATGATGATCAAGGTATCGTTGGTGGAAGTGTCCAGATCCACGCTCATCTGGTTGTAGGTGCCGGGCACCACGGTCTTGAGGGCCTTTTCCAGCAGGATGGGCGAGACCGCCGCATCGGTGGTGTAGAAGGCCAGCATGGTGGCCATGTTGGGGGCGATCATGCCGCTGCCCTTGCCAATGGCACCCACCGTGCAGGTCTTGCCGCCCAGCTCGAACTGGATGGCGTATTCCTTTTTGTGGGTGTCGGTG
>OKVH01001622.1_pt1 | contig 10069 bp, 11 predicted proteins | sample 1604791 | NCBI WGS metagenome assembly OKVH01 (sample SAMN01760919, study PRJEB22395) | human gut metagenome | reverse complement strand
GGTAGAATTTGCGCTGAAGCTGCCGGGCAGCAAGGATGAAACGGTGTGGCTGCCGATTGATGCTAAATTTCCGCAGGAGGATTTTCAGCGCCTGCTGGAGGCACGCGAGCAGGCTGATACAGCTGCTGCCGATATTGCGCTCAAGCAGCTTGAACGGCGGCTGAAAAGTGAAGCCAGGGATATCCAGAATAAATATTTGTGTCCGCCGCAGACTACTGATTTTGCGATCATGTATTTGCCGATCGAGGGGCTGTTTGCCGAAGCGGTAAATTTGCCGGGATTGCTGGATGAGCTGCAGAGAACGTACCGCGTTTGCGTGGCAGGGCCGACTACCTTGGCAGCGCTGCTCAACAGTCTGCAAATGGGTTTTAAAACTTTGGCTATCGAAAAACGTACTGGTGAAGTCTGGCGAACGATCGCTGCCGTTAAGCAGGATTTTGTGACTTTCAGCTTATTGCTCGATAAAACAAAAAAGAAACTGCAGGAAGCCAGCGGGCATATCGACGCTGCAGCCAGACGCAGCCGTGTAATCAATAAACGTCTTGACGGCAGGAAAGACGAAGAAGATACTTTGGAGTGGCAGGAGGAGGTTTTGCATGAACGAGAATAATAACGAACAGGAACAGCCGCTTTATAAGGAGCAGCCCTGGTGGGTGCAGATTTTTGTGGCATTGTACGCTATGTTCTGGCTGACGATGATCTTTGCTGCAGGGCTGAACAGCCTGTACATTGGCAAAATAGATATTGACAGTGTCAGCATGGCTGTTGCTTTGACAGTTGGTATTTATCCTTTGATAAAAATGTTGGAAAAACTGTAAGATGTATTACACAAAAACATTTTTGTGCTGCTTGACAAGCCAAAAGTGTCGGACTATAATTGATACAAGCTTGAAAATTACATAGTTCATTTATCCGACGATGGAGAAAAGTAAGTTGGCAGGCGGCAAAGAGAAGCGGCGGTCAGTGTAAGCCGTAACGTCTAAAAACTGAATTCCGCTCCGGAGGAGACAGGGGTAGCAACCTGTCCGGGTCCGACCGATATATCGGCAATGAGGCCGCGCTGTGCGGCGAAAAAAGGTGGCACCACGTGAGTAGAACTCTCGTCCTTGATTGTAATTGATCAAGCCGGGAGTTTTTTATTTTACAGGTGAATGGAGGATTTTATGACAGTATATGACGAACTGGTTGCAAGAGGATTGATTGCACAGGTAACAGATGAAGAAGAAATTAAGGAACTTGTCAATAACGGAAAGGCTGTATTCTATATTGGATTTGACCCAACAGCAGACAGCCTTCATGTAGGACATTTCATGGCACTTTGCCTGATGAAACGTCTGCAGATGGCAGGAAATAAGCCAATCGCTTTAATCGGTGGTGGTACTGCCATGATCGGTGATCCATCCGGACGTACAGATATGCGTCAGATGATGACAAAAGAGACAATCAACCATAACGTAGAGTGTTTTAAAAAGCAGATGAGCCGTTTTATTGATTTCTCTGATGGAAAAGCTATGCTCGTAAACAACGCAGACTGGCTCTTGGACTTAAACTACGTAGAATTACTTCGTGAAGTAGGCCCATGCTTCTCAGTAAATAACATGCTTCGTGCAGAATGCTACAAACAGAGAATGGAAAAAGGTTTATCTTTCTTAGAGTTCAACTACATGATCATGCAGAGCTACGACTTCTATGAGTTATACCAGAAATACGGCTGTAATATGCAGTTTGGTGGTAACGACCAGTGGAGCAACATGCTCGGTGGAACAGAACTTATCCGCCGTAAATTAGGACCAGATGCCGATGCTTACGCTATGACAATTACCCTTCTTTTAAATTCCGAAGGAAAGAAAATGGGTAAAACACAGTCTGGTGCTGTATGGTTAGACCCTAATAAGACATCTCCATTCGACTTCTACCAGTACTGGAGAAATGTTGCAGATGCAGATGTTATGAAGTGTATCCGTATGTTGACCTTCCTTCCGTTAGAAGAAATTGATGCAATGGATAGCTGGGAAGGTAGCAAATTAAATGAAGCAAAAGAAATTCTTGCGTTTGAACTTACAAAATTAGTTCACGGCGAAGAAGAAGCACAGAAAGCACAGGATGCCGCCAGAGCATTATTCAGCAACGGCGGAGACACAGCAAATATGCCAGCATGTGCAGTTACAGAAGAAGACTTAAGAGATGGCACAGTAGATATCCTTGCACTTCTTGTAAAATCCGGTTTAGCAGGAACACGTTCTGAAGCAAGACGTAATGTAACACAGGGTGGTGTAACATTGGATGGCGAAAAGGTAACGGACTTTAAGGCTGCTTATACACTTGATGACTTTAAAGGCGAAGGAAAAGTCTTAAAGAGAGGAAAGAAGAAATTCATCAAGATTGTAGCTGAATAGGATTTGCCGCAGGCAAGACAGACGCTCCCGAAGAAAGAAGGCATCCTATATTTGTGACTCTATCACTGCGGGTTGAATGTTCGCCTCCACGCTCACATTCAATCCTTGATCTAAGGCCACAAATATAGGATGCCTTCTTTCTCGGGAGCTATTCTTTGGCTGGGTTGGCTGGGAATGGAATTGCTGAAAGTTTAAACACGCGTTTGTCATACCAAAGAAAAAATTAAAAAGCCCCATTTTCTACATCCGATCTGCCTTCCGTTTAAGCAAAAAGACTACAGTTTGAATCTCCTGAGCTGCCAAAGACAGCCCAATGCAAGAGAAAAAAAGCATATTTGTGGCCTCGGAGCAAGGTTTGGATGCGAGCGCATAAGCGAGCATTCAAACCGCCGCGACTAAAGTCACAAATATGCTTTTTTTTCTCTTGCATTGGGCGTCTCTTTGCCACACTTTTAGGGAAAACCAACATATTCTGATACAAAGGAAGGAAGAGGTTTCAATCATGTTTGATTTAATTTCGATATCGGAAGCGATAAAAAGAAGCTACGATTCAGAAGGTCTGCTCGTTGATGTGCGTTCAGAGGAAGTATTTAAAAAAGGGCATCTCCCAATGGCAGTCAATCTCCCATTTGAAGAAATTATGAATGAAAAGTTCGATATAGAGGCAATAGAGAAAGATTTTAATATAGAAAAAGAACAGCCAGTTTTTTTATATTGTGATACAGGTTCCACAAGTATGCTGGCGGCGAAGAAGCTTGATTCTGTGGGAATTCACGCATACAGTGTGGTTGGCGGCATTATGTTTTATAAAGGATACTTAGAAAAGGAGAAGAACGATTTGTGGACGATGGTGCGTACTTCTTGACATAGCAACATTTCCTAAGTACAATTATAATTATTGAGAAATATGTAGATTATGAAAAAATAGGATGAAGTACATGTGTATCGTGGTATTTTAAGTAGTAATTTATATAGAAAAATGAGGTTAGGCAGATGAAGTAATATTATAAATATTGCTTTAGATATAGAAACGTGTCTTTGTATAAAAACAGAAGAAAGATGCAATGAATGGAGGTAAGATGAGCAACAAATATGAGTTTATTGCGCCGTGTCACTTTGGACTTGAGGCAGTGTGTAAAAGAGAGATAGCAGATTTGGGATATGAGATTGTGAAGGTAGAAGATGGAAAGGTAACTTTTGCCGGAGACATGGATGCTTTGGTAAGAGCAAACATTTTCTTAAGAACAACGCAGAGAATCCTTTTAAAAGTGGCAGAGTTTAAGGCACTAACTTTTGAGGAACTGTTCCAGAATGTGAAAAAGGTTCCGTGGGAAGAGTATTTCCCATCCGATGCGAGATTCTGGGTGACAAAGGCAACTTCTGTAAAGAGTAAGCTTTTCAGCCCTTCTGATATTCAGTCCATCGTAAAAAAGGCGATGGTAGAGCGAATGAAAGAGCATTACCACATCAATTGGTTTGAGGAAGACGGTGCCGATTATCCGGTTCGAGTTATTATTTATAAGGATATTGTGACAATTGGTCTTGATACTTCTGGTGAGAGCCTTCATAAGAGAGGATACCGCCGCATGGTCAGCAAGGCACCGATTGAGGAGACATTGGCGGCTGCACTTATCAAGCTCACTCCGTGGAATAAGAGCCGTATCCTTGTTGATCCGTTTTGTGGAAGTGGAACATTTCCTATTGAAGCGGCAATGATGGGAGCGAATATCGCACCGGGAATGCACCGCGAATTCCAGGCGCAGAATTGGGACAATATCGTGTCTCCAAGGCTTTTTGCCAGAGGATTTGAGGAGGCAGAATCTTTAGTAGATACGAGCGTGGAGATGGATATTCAAGGATATGATATTGATCCGCAGATTGTAAAAGCAGCAAGAGAAAATGCGAAAAGAGCAGGCGTGGACGGACTCATTCATTTCCAGCAGCGTCCGGTTCATCATTTAAGCCATCCAAAGAAGTACGGCTTTGTAATCACGAACCCTCCTTACGGCGAGCGTTTAGAGGAAAAAGAAGATTTACCAGCACTTTACCGTGATATGGGAAAAGCTTTCGCAGGACTTGACGGCTGGTCTGAGTATGTCATCACTGCTTATGAAGATGCAGAGCGTTACATCGGAAAGAAAGCGGCGAAGAACCGAAAGATTTATAACGGAATGATGAAGACATATTTCTACATGTTTCCAGGCCCAAAACCACCGAGAAGAAAGAAAATGGTACAGCCGGAAGAATAATCTGTATGAGTATTTTTTCAAGTGTACTTTAATGCGAGAATACTTAGCAGAAAATATTTAATATGAAGATATCGAAAATGTTAGAAGTGATATAAAAAGCACAAGTTTTTTGGGAGGCAGCATTTTGAAAAAGAAACTGATATTTGCCACAGGAAATAAAGGAAAAATGAAGGAAATCCGGGAAATTCTCGGAGATTTAGATTACGAGATTCTTTCCATGAAAGAAGCCGGAGTAGATGTTGACATCGTGGAAGATGGAACAACATTTGAAGAAAATGCAATCATCAAGGCAAAAACTGTAATGGAAGCAACAGGCAGTCTCGTATTAGCAGATGATTCCGGTTTAGAAGTAGATTATCTGAATAAAGAGCCAGGAGTATATTCAGCCCGCTATATGGGAGAGAATACATCTTATCGCATTAAAAATCAGATTATTTTAGACAGACTGCATGGCGTCCCTGATATCGTAAGAAGTGCTCGTTTCGTCTGCGTGATCGCAGCGGCATTTCCAGATGGACGAGTAGAGACACGCCGGGCAACGATTGAGGGAAGAATCGCACAGGAACCAGCCGGAGAAAATGGTTTCGGTTACGACCCTATTTTCTATCTTCCAGAGAAAGGAAAGACAACGGCTCAGCTTTCAGCAGAAGAAAAGAACGAAATCAGTCATCGTGGAAAGGCATTGCGCCAGATAAAGGAGATTTTATAAATAGATGAGTGAAAAGAAAATGAGAATTTTGGTAATCAGTGATTCGCATGGACGTAATGACGATGTGGCAGGAGTAATCGAGCAGGTTGGATCAATCGATATGCTCATCCATTGTGGAGATGTAGAGCGAGGAGACGATTATATCCGTTCATTGGTAGATTGTCCGGTACATATGGTTTCCGGAAACAACGACTATAATCTTGATCTTCCTGCACAAGACATTTTTAATATTGGCGATTATAAGGTACTGGTTGTCCACGGACATACTTTTTGTGTGTACCGTGGTGTAGAGAGATTAAAACAGTATGCACTTCAGAATCATATAGATATCGTTATGTTTGGGCATACCCATAAACCATATATCGAAATCGATGAAGATGTAACAATATTAAATCCGGGAAGCGTTTCTTACCCAAGACAACCTGATCATATGCCAACATTTCTCATTATGGAAATCGATGATGAAGGCGAGGCCCATTACGGACATGGATATTATAAATCGAAATTTAGCGAAATTAAGATTTGACAATGGAAAAGGGTGCATACTGCGGCATCCTTTCCATTTTTTATGTATAGAAAGGAAATTATTAAATGAAAAAAGGAGATATTTTTGAGGGAAAAGTCATCCGAACCGAATTCCCGAATAAAGGTATTATAGATATTGAAGGGCAGAAAGTGATTGTAAAAAATGCGTTAGAAGGACAGGTAGTACGTTTTTCCATCAACAAAAAAAGACGTGACAAAGTAGAAGGAAGACTTCTCGAAGTCATCGAACCATCCCCATTAGAGCAGCCAGCAACCTGCAAACATTTCGGAATCTGCGGCGGATGCCGTTACCAAAATCTTTCTTATGAACAGCAGCTTGACTTAAAGAAACGTCAAGTAGAAGAACTAATCGAAAAGAACGGTCTTTCTTTTGATATCGAAAATATCTACGGAAGCCCAATCACAGAAGGCTACCGTAACAAAATGGAATTTACATTTGGAGACGAAGAAAAAGACGGCCCACTTGCACTCGGAATGCATAAGAAAAACAGCTTCTATGATATCGTAACATTAGACGATTGCCGCATCGTAGACCCTGATTTCAACGTACTTCTTCAGGCAATCTTAAAATACTTCAAAGAAAAAGGCGAAACCTACTTCCACAAAATCCGCCACGAAGGATTTCTTCGTCATCTTGTAATGCGCCGTTCCGTAAAAACAGGCGATATTTTAATCAATCTTGTCACTACGACACAGAGCAGACTGGATGAATCTGAATTTGTCAATATGATTCTCTCCCAGAAAATTGATGGAAAAGTTGTTGGAATTTTGCATACGTTAAATGACAACCTTGCAGACGTAGTACAGAGCGATGAAACAAAAACACTTTACGGACAAGATTATTTTTATGAATACCTTTATAACATGCGTTTCAAAATCTCTCCATTCTCCTTCTTCCAGACAAATACCTTAGGAGCAGAAGTCCTCTACGATAAAGTAAGGGAATACGTCGGCGAAACAAAAGATAAACTCGTTTACGACCTTTACACCGGAACCGGAACAATCGCACAGATGCTTGCACCCGTAGCAAGTAAAGTAGTCGGTGTCGAAATCGTAGAAGAAGCGGTGGAAGCCGCCAAAAAGAACGCAGTGGACAATCACTTAGACAATTGTGAATTCATTGCCGGCGATGTCCTCAAAGTTGTGGATAACTTAACTCAGAAGCCGGATATTCTTGTACTTGATCCTCCTCGTGATGGAATTCATCCGAAAGCTTTGACGAAGATTATTAACTTTAATGTTGATGAGATGGTGTATGTAAGCTGTAAGCCTACTAGCCTTATGCGAGATCTGCTTGTATTTAGGGAAGCGGGGTATGAGGTTAAGAGAGCTTGTTTGGTGGATATGTTTCCTGGAACGGTGCATGTTGAGACGGTTGTTCTTTTGGGTAGGAAATAAGTCGAGTTTAGGTGGTGGATTTTATGAAAATGGATAATTTGCCACCCATTTGCCACCTGCAAAATCGAGAATTTATAAAGGTAAATGTTGCTGATAATCCGTTGCCTTATTTGCGGTTAACGAGTATCTTAGTAACATATTAAGGAGGAACCGTATGGAAACAGAATACCTTAAAAAATTTGGAAGAAGAGTTCGTGAACTTAGGCAAGAAACCGGGTTGAGTCAGGAAAAGTTTGCACTTAAGATAGATATGGATAGAACGTATTTTGCTTCTGTAGAAACTGGTAAGCGTAATGTATCTTTATTAAATATAAAAAAGATTGCAGATGGATTGTCAGTATCAATGGCGACTCTATTTGAAAATGAGGAAGATTAAGGAGAAGTAGTCATGAATGCAGGATATCGAGAATTAATAGCTAATGAGTTTCGGAATTGTGTACAAGGCACAATTAATCGTATTACTAAAAACAAGCAGACATATCGTCCATTTCATACGGCACTTCTTTCAGAAGAAGTTATTTTTTGGAGTGCCTTTGAACGTTCATTTAGTACGTCTTTTGGACAAAGAGTAATTGAAGAATTGGCTAGATTGGTAGCACTTGCAAATGGAGCGGATGCCGCAGCACGGCAAATGGAAACCTATATTAAAATTGATGAGGCAGTAGATAACGCAATTCATAATCATATACAAGGGTTAAGGGATAATAGTTGTCTAGAACGTGATTGGTATACAACAGTACAAAAAATAAGTACGGTTCCAAATGTAGGGAGAACGCATAAGATAAGAGTGATATCTGATTTGTGGTGGCGCAAAGATGGACGGGATAATTTTATTAGCCTTAAGACAGTAAAGCCCAACATTGATCAAACTGCTGTTGCGAAGCAGGATTGCTTACATTTAACATTTGGTGTTAAAAATTGCAATGTATATTTTGGTCTTCCGTATAATCCTTTTGGAGAAAAACGTGAATCATATAATTTTAATCCACCAATGGGAATATTTGATTTTCAACATGATCCAGTTGTTTTAATCGGACGGGATATGTGGGATACAATAGGAGGTCACGGATGTTATGATGAATTACTTGAAATTGCATCTCAAGTTGGAAAAGAAACCAGAGAAAGTATTCGTAGATTAAGATAACAGAGGTGAAATTATGGCAAAAATTTCTATTTCAAAAATTTCAGAGGAAGAATTAACTGATTCAAAATTACAGAATTATTATAATATGGCTAAAAAAGAAATATTATCTCAGGATGGAGAATACTCTGAATTTGATTTTACAGACTTGGATTATATTTTTAATACTGCTTGCCAAAATAGGACGTTATTTCCTAATATCAATATGGAAAAAAATTCAAAGCCTAAAGAATATATACATCGCTGGGTTCTGACGTATTGTAATGCAATTAAAAATATGGCAAGTCAGAAAAAAGCTATGCCCAAAACATGTTGTTCAGATCCAATTATTAAAGAAATAGTTAAGCAGGCAAGGCATATAGAAGATGATAATATTTTAGATAAACAAGAGAAAAATCATACACTTTTTATGTCAGCTGAAAATGTACTTGGAAATCTTTTGGAAGAATATATAGCGAAAAATGTGAGATCTTATGGATGGATTTGGTGTGCAGGTCAGACATTAAGAGCAATTGATTTCTGTAACATAAATGGAACAGAGCTGCTACAAGTAAAAAATAAAAGTAATTCAGAAAATAGTTCTTCAAAGAATATACGTGAAGGAACAACAATTAGAAAATGGTACAGATTAGGAACATCAAAAAAAGATGGGAAACCACAACCGTCATATAAATGGGATAAATTGAATAATATTATTAATACATATGGAACAAAATTAACGTCAGCAATATGTAGCATGGATGAAGTTAAGTTCCAAGAATATATAAGAGAGGTTATTAAAAAGAATCCAGAAATTATTACCGAAAAATGATACGAATGATTATAAAAATGCACTCTCTTTGATTATGTGATTATAACGGAAGAAGTTGTACAGCAAATCAAAGAGAGCAACCTAATAACGATTAATCAAAAGAAAGTGAGAGTTGTTCATTTACCTGCTCAGCTCTTGCTTTTTTTAATTTTTTGTCCATTGCATTACGCCATGAAACATCACTGGTATTTTTATATCTTGAGTATGAAAAGCCGGGAATGGGTGAAAATACTTTACCATTCATATCAGCTAAAATAGTTTTTGCAATAGCCTCACCAAGTTTAATAGGAACAGCATTTCCAATCTGTTTATATTGTTCTTTGATGGGTCCGCATATCTTCCATTCATTAGGAAAACCTTGGATTTTGGCATATTCTTCAACGCTTAAAGGACGATCTTCTGTAGGATGGCAAAGATCTGTAGCAGGCATAGTTGGATTAGTTACTAAAGTGGGAGATGGACGATTAAAACTTAATCTTCGGAAAAAACCAGTTTTTCCACCACCCAATTTTAATTTGGTACCCATTGCTTCTTTTTGTATATCTGGAGGAAGATTTTTCCAATACTGACCTTCTGTTAACATTCGATAGAATTTTAAACGCTTTTCTGGAAATTCGATATAATGTTGTTCTTTACCTTCGATATCATTTATAGCGTCCCTCAATGTATGCCAAGGTTTTAATCCATAGCATCCGTTTTCAGCATTGGTTGGACTTAGATAAGATACTTTCTTATTCCCTAGTTTGCCAATCATCACAACACGTTCACGAATCTGAGGAGTACCGAAATTTGCAGCATTGTAGAGTTCAAAAGAAATAG
>OKVH01001616.1_pt1 | contig 10090 bp, 5 predicted proteins | sample 1604791 | NCBI WGS metagenome assembly OKVH01 (sample SAMN01760919, study PRJEB22395) | human gut metagenome | reverse complement strand
CTACTCCTTAAAAGTCGCTAATATATATGCTTGCGTCGCTATAAATCATGGAATACCAGTTGCGAAAATGGTAACATAGGAAGAGCGATAAGTCAATTACGATTGAAGGAGGGAATGAAAATGCTGAAAAATAATAAAAGAAGTTTACAAGTGACAGCAATTGCTATAACCGTCACATTATTGCTTGTCGGAGCCTCTGGGCATGTGGCTGCAAAAGCGAAAAAAATAACGATCAATCATAAGAAAATGACACTCGCGATTGGTCAAAAACGAGCACTAAAAGTAAAAAATACAAAAAAGAAAGTGAAATGGATCAGTAAAAATAAAAAAGTTGCTATTGTTAATAAAAAAGGGATTGTTACAGCGAAGAAAAAGGGATCAGCAAAGATTGTTGCACGTATCGGAAAGAAAAAATATACTTGCAGAGTAACGGTTAAGCCTAACAAAAAGAGAGCAAAAATAAAGAGTACTAAGAAACCGACTTATACAATGCGTCCAATTGCATCAAAAGTACCGGTAGTGTCTCAAAAGCCGACGATTGTACCAACAGCAACGGTTAATCCAACGCCAACACGGATACCATTACCGACAGTGAAGCCGACACCTGTTCCGGATGAGGGGTGGCAGACCGGGAAGGTCAGCGGATCAGAAGAAGATTATAATAAATATTTTGCATTAAATATGAAACACTATACAAAGAAACAGGAAGGAACGGTGTTTGGAACGATTGAAGCGATGGAAAACGGAGAAGTTGTGATTATGTCTGCCGGAACAGGCAATCCGTTTTTTACTACCGATACCGGGTCTTCCCTGCGTGGTATCGAGATAGAAGCCGATGTGATGTTGAAAGGAACACGCGTGGACGGCATTTATACAGCTGATCCGGAAAAAGACCCCACTGCTACGAAATTTGACGATATCACCTACGATGAGGTATTGAAGCGCGGTTTGAAAGTAATGGATCTTACAGCAACCTGCATGTGCAAGGAAAACAACCTGCCCATTATCGTTTTCGGCATGGACACAGTAGGTAACCTGAAAAAAGTAATGACCGGTGAAAATATAGGAACACTGGTACACAACTGATTTTCTCATCAAGTTCATCCATTTGTCATTCCTTATTTCCTTCTAAATGACAGATGGGTGAACAGTTTTTCTCTGTCTTACCATTTTTTCCACAAATTCGTTCTTTATTGACACATATTCCTTAAAAAAGAGACTCAACCGATAGATTTTCCATCTAAATGAACAATTATTCATGGACTTATAGCGTTAATTAGCCTATTTTTACATCAGCAAAAAATGTAAATCATTCAAAGACTATAAAAACGACAGGAAATACCATGAAAAATTACTGTTACATCTGTTTATTGACTGCCTGCATGGCTCCCATGTCTCTCCAAGCCCAAAAAGCAATTCCGTACAGTGGAGAAGTATGTGTAGCCCCTCTCCCTACAGTCCCCACAACCCTTCCCGGCATATCTTCCGACTCGTATGCCCGGCGCTTTGCCGACTCTGAGATGCTCCGCTTTCCCAAAGCTTATCAGCTGGATCATGGCAAACGGCTCTTTTTCGGGTATTCACAAGGAGTAGGCTGCTGCGCCATGCTGGATATGTGGAAAAATACCGGTGACAAACGTTACTTTACTTATGTTGAGGAATGGGCGGATAGTTTGATTAACGAAAAAGGAGAAATCCACCTCTATGATATGTCAACTTACAACTTGGATTACATCAATTCAGGAAAAGTACTGTTCGACCTCTATAAAGAAACAGGCAAAGAAAAATATAAAGCAGCCATGGACCTGCTGGTCGAACAACTCAAAAGACAACCACGTACGCTGGAAGGTGGCTTCTGGCATAAATTGATCTATCAACATCAGATGTGGCTGGACGGACTTTATATGGCTTCCCCTTTCCTAGCCCGCTATGGAGCGGAATTCAACCGTCCTGATCTGATTGATGAGGCGGTAAAACAATTCACACTTTGCCACAAACATACCTATTCACCGGAAACCGGATTATATCATCATGCCTGGGACGAGAGCAAATCCCAACGTTGGGCAAATCCGCAAGACGGTACTTCACCTAACTTCTGGGGACGCAGTATAGGCTGGTGGTTCATGGCCATGGTAGATGTACTGGACTATATTCCCGACAACCACCCCGGACGTGCCTCGCTTATCAGTTGGATTCAAGGTTTGGCAGAAAGCCTGCCCAACTATCAAAGAGACGGTCTATGGTATCAGGTAATAGACCAGCCCGAGCGTGAAGGTAATTTTCCCGAAGCATCCGTAACCACCCAATGTATGTATACTTATGCCAAAGCGGTGAACAAAGGATATATAGATGCCCAATACCGGACCATCGCGGAAAAAGCCTTCAACGGATTAAAGAAAACATTGCTTCGCGAAAACCCCGACGGAACTCTGACGCTGACCCGTTGCTGTCAAGTAGGCGGACTGGGCGGCACTCCTTACCGCGACGGAAGCTTTGAATATTACATTGGCGAAAAGATGCGTGACAACGATGTCAAAGCTACCGGTCCTTTCATCATGAGTTGCCTGCAACTTGGCAAATAGAATCATATCGCATAAACAACAGAATTATCCATCTTTTTAAATTAGCTATATACAATGAAACACACCATTTATGCTCTGACAATGTTTGCATTGGCCGCTTGCACCTCTCCCCAAGAGGAAGCCATAGACCGCCATGCACTGGTAACACGCAATAATCCGGAAGTAACTGCCATGGATTCATTATCCTCCCTGTCGGTAGGAAACGGAGAATTTGCCTACACGGTAGATGCTACAGGATTGCAGACTTTTCCCGAAGTCTATAAAAACGGAGTTCCACTGGGTACACAAAGCCAATGGGGATGGCACAGCTTCGGAAATCCCGAAAACTATAAACCGGAGGAAGCCTTGGTGGAGTATGACTTCGGCCACGGGCACAAAGAGCTATATGCCACCCAACCCAAAGAACCCGGCAGAGCAAAGGAAGCATCCGACTGGTATCGTGTAAACCCACACCGCCTGCATCTGGGTATCATCGGACTTGAATTAGAAAATGAAGTACGTCCCTCGGATGTGCAAAACATACAGCAATCACTGGATATGTGGAACGGTATCATCAACAGCCGGTTCACCCTCAAAGAAACTCCCTACCACATTCAGACAGTCTGCCATCCGGAGCGTGACATGATTGCCGCACGCCTGTCGGCCCGACAACCTGCCGGCATCAAGTTTCACTTCCCCTATCCCACGGGCGGTCACTGTGACGATGCTTGTAATTGGGAGGCGAATGATAAGCATAGCACGACCCTGGTCAGTGAAGATGCACAATCGGCCGTGTTAAAAAGAACACTCGACGCAACCACCTATTATGTAACAATCAGTTGGGAAGGCGCTGCGAAGCTGAGGGAAAAAAGTGCAAACTATTTCGTACTCACGCCAACGGACAGTGTATTTACATTCACCTGCCAATTCACACCACAAGTATCCGCTTCTCCCATCCTGACTTTTGCGGAAGTACAACAAGCCTCTTCCGGACATTGGCAAAATTACTGGACACAGGGAGCTGTCGCCGACTTCTCACAATGTACGGATGTCCGTGCCAAAGAATTGGAACGCCGGGTCGTATTAAGCCAATATCTGCTCGCCATCCAATGCGCCGGATCAACCCCGCCACAGGAAACCGGACTGACTTACAACTCCTGGTTCGGGAAATTCCATTTGGAAATGATCTGGTGGCATCAGGCACAATTCGCCTTATGGGGACATCCCGAATTGCTGGACCGCACTTTATCCTGGTATGAAACCGTGGAACCCATAGCCCGCCAGATAGCGGAAAGACAAGGTTTCAAAGGCATACGATGGATGAAAATGACTGATCCCAGCGGTACGGAAGCCCCCTCTAAAGTAGGCAGCTTCCTGATCTGGCAACAGCCTCATCTCATCTACCTGGCAGAATTGCTCTATCGGGCTAATCCATCGGAAGAACTGCTGAAAAAATACAATAGCCTGATACAGGAAACCGCCGAATTCATGTATTCATTCGCCACATACGAGGAAGAGCACGACCGTTATGTCTTGAAAGGCGCTATCCCCGCACAGGAAACGTTGCGCGCCGCCGAAACTGTCAATCCGCCTTTTGAACTTTCGTACTGGCATTTCGCCATGCAAGTCGCCCAAACATGGCGTGAACGTACAGGGATGGAACGTGTACCCGAATGGGATGTGCTGATAGAGAAATTATCTCCGCTGGCATACAACGACGAACAGCTGTATCTGGCAGCCGAGACCGCGGTGGATACCTATAAAGATATCCGTTTTACCTCAGACCACATGGCAGTGCTGGGCGCTGTCGGCATCCTGCCCATGAATCAGCTGATTCATGCCGGATATATGAAAAACACCCTGCACTGGATTTGGGATAACTGGAACTGGGACAAGACCTGGGGCTGGGATTATCCGATGACAGCCATGAATGCCGCCCGAATGGGTGAGCCCGAAAAGGCGGTCAGCGCATTATTGATGGACAAGCGTACCAACACCTATCTGGTAAACGGTCACAATTACCAGGACGGGCGTCTGCGTATTTACCTGCCCGGCAACGGTGGATTACTGACCACAGTCGCTATGATGTGCGCCGGATGGGATGGATCGGAAGGGAACAATCCCGGATTTCCGAAAGATGGCAAATGGAATGTACGCTGGGAAGGGTTACAGCCGTTACCGTAAGAACAGGAGTTAGCAGTTATTATCATGAAAACGACATATTTACTTCTATGCCTGTTGGGCATCGGTAGCGTTTCCGGCGCAGGACAAACCAAGCAGCCACAAAAGATAGGTGATTTCATAGAATCCACTTCGTACAACGAACATCGCCGGAATGCCACCCGAAGCCTGCAATATACCCCTGACGGAGACGATTTTGTCTGCATCAACGGTAAGAATCGCTTTACCCGTGCCTTATACGGCAGCCACACAGCATTCCGGCTGGAAACAAGCGACCGGCCCGTATTCGCTGCTTATACCAAGGAGAATCCGAAGCACATCTGCTTTAAACTGCAAACCTCCGGAGGCACGGTAGCCCTTGACTCTACCGAACACTGCGAGTCCCGTTATACAGCGGGACGCCGCAGCTACAATTTATTCCACCCATCCTTCGAAGGTGGAAACTTATCTATTGCCACATTGGCACTTCCCGATAAAGAAGGGGCCATCTGGCAATTCAACGCCCGGAATTTCAAGGAATTCCATCCCGTTCTACTGGCATCCATTTCAGAGATACGTAATTCCAAACTAAACCGTAACGGAGACATGGGAGCCGACCCTGCCGACAGTTTCGAAGCTCCTCTCCAGCCTCAACAGTTACAATCCTTCCCGGTGCAGATAGACGGAACACTTTATATTCTATTGGAAAACCAGGAACTACGCACACTGACGACTGCCGAAGGCGAAAACCTGTTTAAAAAGGCAGAAGCCGCCCGCTCCGAAACAGCCTCACGCATCCGCATTGAAACACCCGACCCTTATTTCAACACCTTAGGAGGCACTCTGGCCATGGCAGCTGATGGAATCTGGGACGGCGAAGTATGGTTACACGGTGCCATAGGATGGCGGATGCCACTCAGTGGTTGGCGAGCCGCTTATACCGGCGATGTTTTGGGATGGCATGACCGTGCCCGGACCCATTTCAACGCATACGCGGCAAGTCAGGTCACCGAAGTGCCCAACACCTTCCCCCATCCGGCACAAGATTCCGCCCTGCATCTGGCACGTTCCGTCAAGAAATGGGGTACCCCCCAATACAGTAACGGATACATCTGCCGTAATCCGCACCGCAATAATCAGATGCACCACTACGACATGAACCTTTGCTACATAGACGAATTGTTATGGCATTTCAAGTGGACGGGGGACTTGGATTATGTCCGCCAAATGTGGCCTGTCATCACCCGTCACCTCGCATGGGAAAAGCTGAACTACGACCCAGATAACGACGGGCTGTATGACGCATACGCCTGCATTTGGGCCAGTGACGCCCTTTATTACAATAGCGGAGGAGTCACCCATTCATCGGCTTATAACTACCGTGCCAACAAGACAGCGGCCCAATTGGCTGAAAAGATAGGCGAAGATCCCACTCCTTACCGCAACGAAGCCGAAAAGATTCTGAAAGCCATGAACGAGAGGCTATGGCTTCCCGACAAAGGACATTGGGCGGAATATCAAGATTTTATGGGTCACAAGCGAGTACACGAAAGTGCCGCTGTATGGACCATTTATCATGCTATAGACAGCGAGACAGCCAATCCGTTCCAAGCCTATCAAGCTACCCGTTATGTAGACACGTCCATTCCTCATATCCCCGTCACGGCCCATGGATTAAAAGAGAATGGATATGCCACTATCGCCACCACCAACTGGCTGCCCTACTCATGGAGCATCAATAATGTCGCCTTTGCCGAAGTGATGCATACCGCATTGTCATACTTCCAGGCCGGACGTGCCGACGCCGGATACAAACTTTTGAAAAGTTCTGTTCTGGACGGCATGTATCTAGGAGACAGTCCGGGTAACTTCGGCCAGATCAGCTTCTATGATGCCGCACGCGGAGAATGCTACCGCGATTTCGGTGATCCCATCGGAGTCGCTTCACGAGTACTGATCCAAGGTCTGTTCGGTATCCTGCCGGATGCCCTGAACCAGCAAATCATCCTCCGGCCGGGCTTCCCGGACGACTGGGACAAGGCTTCCGTCAGCACTCCCGATATAAACTATCGCTTTACCCGGAAAGAAGATACGGATACCTATCATATCACACAACGGTTCCAGACTCCTCTCCATCCGGTATTGCACGTCAATGCCAGAAAAGAGAAGATCCGTTCAGTAAAAGTGAACGGTGTCCCTGCCACATGGCAATCCATCGAATCGGCCCATGGCTATCCTCTTCTTTCAATCCAGGCGGAAGGAACATCTTCAACCACCATTACCATCGAATGGGAAGGAGCACCACTTCACACGTTGGCAGTCCAAGAACCAGTCATCACTTCAAACGGGAAGTTGGCTTTGCAAATACCTTCGGGAGCATCCATCTCCCAAGTATATGATCCTCAGAGCGTTTTAGCAAAACACACAGTGGAAGCCACCGCTTTCAACGCACAGATAAAAGGTGAACCGGGACACCACACTTTCTTTGTTTACACCCATCAGGGAGAAATGGATTGGTGGCAACCTGTTAATATCTATATAGAGAACGTCTGGGAATCCCCCTCCTATACAGACTTTGCAGATATCCGTCCCGAAAAATGCCGGATGGTTGATTTTGACCGGCAACTGAATGCTTCCGTCACCGATATATATCAAAATGAATACTTGTCTCCCCGGTCTCCATACACTACGTTGCAACTTCCCACACAGGGAATAGGAGAATGGTGTCATCCGCTGCTGAGTGCTACCATAGACGACTCGGGATTACGCAGTCTTGTACATCATGATACTTTCCAAACGTCTTTAGGCATCCCCTTCCGTCTGAAAGAAAAAGGAAACAACATTCTTTTCACCTCCCTATGGGATAATTACCCGGACAGTTCCACCATCTCACTATCCGGTACAGCCTCACATGCTTATCTGCTGATGGCGGGAAGTACCAACCACATGCAATGCCACATTGCCAATGGAATAATCCGCATACACTATGCAGACGGAACTTCCCAAGCAACGGAGTTGACCAATCCGGACAACTGGTGTCCTATAGAACAAGATTTCTATGTGGACGGCAAAGCATTCCAAGCAACTGCTCCCCGGCCGTACCGTCTGCACTTGAAAAGCGGTAAAGTAAGCCGTGATCTGGGTAAGGAACTCAACATCACTGGTGTATATGGACGTGAGATAGAAGGTGGTGCAGGCATATTGCTCGATATTCCTTTGGATCATTCCAAGGAACTAAAAGGGCTGACCCTGGAAACCCTGTCCAATGATGTGGTGATAGGAATCATGGGAATCACTTTGCAATAACCACGTGTTATTCAATGCGGAATTACGTTAACTTGAACCGGCGTAGTTCCGCATTATTCATCTTTGGCACACTACGCAAATGTTCCAAAGTTACTCCTTGAATGTGTGCCTGTACCGCCCTGTTTATCAGTCCATGCCCGACTGCCAACACCTGTTTTCCATCATATCGCTCTTTCAAGTAGTCCACAAAACGCCCCGCACGCTCATACAGCATCGCCTCCGTTTCCACATCTGCCGGAAAATGTTGCAAATCAACTTCTTTAATGGCAAGACCTGTCCAACTCCCCCAATCGATTTCACGCAACAAGACCGTTTTCTCCCAAGGCAGGTTCCGACCTTCCACCGCGATACGGGCCGTATCCACACACCGTTTCAAATCACTACTGACCACTGCATCCAAAGAGATATTCCGCAAAGTATCACGCAGCGCTTCAGCCTGTGCTATTCCTTCAACAGTCAGCGTGCCCGGCATATGTCCTTGGAAAATACGGGTCATATTCTCTTCTGTCTGCCCGTGAAGGGCTAAATATAAAGTTATCATCTTTTTTAATGCAAAGATAATGCTTACCAACCAAATTTACCCTAATTCTGTTGATGTCTTTGTCTGTCTCGTTGTTATACCTGATTACAAAAGTATTCTCCCCGTAGACTAAGGGCTTTCTTCCGCACAGCTAAGACCTTTCATACGGCAACCTACTACAGACTCCGTCAGTAGACTGTACAGTCTGTTACATCAGACCGTACGGTCCACTACAATAGTTTATACAGTCCATTATCGGAGTCTGTAGTAGGTTACCGTATGAAAAAGCTTAATCATGCAGTAGAAAAGACTTAGTATACAGGGGAAAAAGGCTTAAGTATTCATCAAAAGCAGACAGCCACCTTCGAAATGTCACTCCGCCTGCAAGCTACAAATTATCCACCGTATCTTCCACTTCTATCACCCAGTCCCCGATAGTACGGGTGGCACTGTCGAAATTAATCCCCACCTTCACGATGCGCCTGCCATCCTTGCGATAAGGAACAGCATACAGCCTGCTGTTTATCTGCGCCAATGCCTCCCGGGCCGTACCGTCATATTTAAATTCCAGCACATAAATGGCATCCTGCATCTTTATGACCACATCCGCACGCCCCACCGCACTTTTCACCTCGCTGTCCACATACATCCCCATCAGACGGAACAACAAATAAAAGATGGTCTGGTAATGCTTCTCCGTCTTGTTCTCCAAATCATTGGGAATGGAAGCAAAGAAAGAACGCGTACGTTCCAAGCAGCTCTCTATATCTCCCTTACGAAGATCGCGAATGAAGGAAACGACATAAAAAGTACTGCTCTGACCCGGCAACTCAAGGTAAGCGGGCAACAGGGACTCGATGAAACCTTTACGCACCTCCCCGTTGGGATAGGCCAGCCGGTACACCTGGAACTCGGGATCATATCCCTTGATCGTCAGGTAACCACTTTGATATAAAACGGGGATAGGACTAGTTACACGTTCCGTCGGGGCATCAAACTGCTCGTCTGTAGCCTCCACCCCCTCCAGCTGGCGCACGTCAAAATCCGTTTCCTGCAACAAATCAATCAAGAAAGTAGGAGTGCCGGTAGAGAACCAGAAATTCTTGTACTCCTTTGCATCAAAGGCATTGAACAGACTAAAAGGATTGTAAATATCCTCACAATGCTTGCTGAAATGATACCCGTCATACTGCCGCTTCAGATGCGCACAGGCAGCTTCATACGTCTCGCCGTTCGCCAAAGCCATCCGCTCAATGTCCGGACGAAGCTCGTCCAGCAACTCCCGCTCGGTGATGCCGCATATCGCGCTGAAGTCATCCCGCATACTGATGTTCTTCAAATTATTCAGCTCACTGAAGATGCTCATCTGGCTGAACTTGCTGATTCCCGTGATAAAGAGGAAACGAAGGTATTGCCCCAATCCCTTGAGAGGACTGAAAAACTTACGCAGTTCATTCCGAAGCTCCTGCTGCAAGGGGATGTTGGAATTACTGTCCAAAAGAGGAGCGTCGTATTCGTCAATCAGGACAACGACCGGCCGACC
>OKVH01001612.1_pt1 | contig 10124 bp, 9 predicted proteins | sample 1604791 | NCBI WGS metagenome assembly OKVH01 (sample SAMN01760919, study PRJEB22395) | human gut metagenome | reverse complement strand
TCAAAAAATGCATTGAGAACTTTAAGAGCCAGATCTTTTTATCTGGAAATCATGATGGAGCACATTATAGATACACTTCTTGAGAGACTGGAGTTGTCAAGAGCAAATCTGATTTATTCGGGAGGTGGACATTGTTATTTGCTTCTTGCCAATACACAAAAAACACGAGAAGTGTTAAACACATTTCAAAAGGAATTACAGTCCTGGTTTTTAAAATATTTTCGTACAGAACTTTTTGTGGCATTTGGTTACAGCGTATGCAGCGGCAATACATTTCGAAACGTTCCGGAAGGAAGCTATGCAAATATGTTCCGGCAGGCTTCTGCAGGCATATCGAAAGCAAAATTACATCGTTATACAGCGGAAGAAATCATTGCATTAAATCAGTATCGTGCAGATGACTACACAAGAGAATGTAAAGTCTGCAAGAGAATCGGCCAGGTGGATGAGAAAGGTGTGTGCCCGCTTTGTCGCAAGATAGAAGCACTTTCCGGAAATGTTTTATACGATACATTTTTCTCAATCGTACTGGAAGGAGAGCAGGAAGGGCTGCCTCTTCCGGGGGGATACAGGATGGTAACGGATGATGAAAAATCATTGAAAAAGAGAATGGAAGAGGATATTTATTATGTGAGAACATATGCAAAAAATGCAATGTATACGGGGAAACATATTGCGACAAAGCTGTGGGTTGGTGATTATACGACCGGGGATACCTTTGAAGCGTTTGCAGAGCAGGCAGAAGGAATCAAAAGAATCGCAGTTATGCGTGCAGATGTAGACAATTTGGGGCAGGCATTTGTTTCTGGATTTTCTCAGGGGAAAAGTACATTGTCAAGAACAGCAACACTTTCCAGACAGCTGTCTGTATTTTTTAAGTATTATATAAGAGATATTTTAGAAAATGGAGAATATAGTATACAGGGAGAAGATTCAAAACGAAAACGCAAAGTGACGATTGTTTATTCCGGCGGAGACGATGTTTTTCTTGTCGGTTCCTGGAATGATGTGATCGAAGCAACAATAGATCTTTCAGAAAAGTTCAAACGCTATACACAGGGAACATTGAGTATTTCAGCAGGTATTGGAATCTACGAGTGCAGTTATCCGATAGCTGCAATTGCCGAAGAGACCGGGCGAATGGAGGAAGAGTCAAAGAAAAGTCCAAATAAGAAATCTATTACGTTAATGGAAGACGGAGAGGATCATAAAGTAGATGAACTGGATAAACCATTAAGTGACGGAACTTATGAATGGGATGAATTCAAAAATGAAGTTCTGGAACAGAAGTACAGGGCAGTACAGGAATTTTTCCGGAATGTAGATGAACGAGGTATGTCATTTCTTTACCGCATGTTGGAACTGATCCGGAATCAGGATCAAAATCTGAAACAGGACAAGAAAAATAAAATTGAATTTGCGAGATTCCTTTATCTGCTTTCAAGACTGGAGCCGAAAGAAGAGGGAACTCAGAAAGAGCAATATCGCAGATTTGCTGAAAAAATGTACCGATGGATACAATCAGAAAAAGATTGCAGACAGTTAAAGACAGCAATAAATCTATATGCTTATATGCACAGAGAGAAGGGGGCTCATTAATATGCGAATAAATGAGAAAAATTATGTCGATAAGGCTGAAAAAGTAATTTCGGATCTGGCAGAAGAATCAAAGGTGAAGAACAGAGGGCGTGTAAATATTGTAACGACCTCTAAACTTCGAAATCTTCTGGCAATGACAGCTGATATATATAATCAGGTATTACTTTATCCGTCGGAGAGGCTTGATGATGAACTGCTAGGAAGAATAGAATATTTAAGAGTTCGGGTTATGTATGAAAGACGGCATGAAAGCTGGTATAAAAGCTGGCGTTGCAGATGGCATTTCAAAAGGTAAAATACTTGCTAAAAAAGAAGATACTATTGCCCTTAGCAAACTCGGATTACCTGTCGAACAAATCGCCTCAGCACTGCAAATAGACATAGAAATTGCCAGGCAATGGATTCGTGATGAATAGTAAATAAAAATTTGCGGAGGTTTCCTGGCAGGTGTAAGGAATGGAAATGCCGCACATTTTAAAATAGTGTTTGCAAAAAAATAGTATGATATGGGTGTCAAAACATAATAATTATCGCCCATAGAAATCTATGTTCCTTGAAAATTTCATATAAAACAATAAATATCCGCTGTTAGCTCTGTTTTGGGTAAGAAAATGCACCACTATTTCTGCTCTGTCAGCTGATTTTGGGAATAGATCTGTTGTTACAAGGTCAATGTTTTTTTCTGCCGCAGCATCTGTATTGTCCCTGCCGCTATAGGCCCCATCTGTTATAAGTACTGTTGGTTTCTCTGTTTTTTCCATGGCGTTAACGGTTTCCTTCAGGAACTGGCTGTCACTATGTGTGTTTTTTTCATACTGGTAATCTGTTACGATGGAACCATTATCTCCGACAGTTTCTACAACATTCGCTGTATAACCGCGGTTTTGTTTCCCTGCTTTTTCACGGTAAGTTGCGTCCGGATCAGATGGATTCTGCAGGATCTGGGAACCCATAGCTCCATCTTCTTTGGTTTTCAGCCGTCTTGCACCGGATTCTTCCACAACCGTCTGTTCTTTTAAAACACGTACCAGTAACTGATAGGCAGAACTTTCATCACAAGCCCCTTCACATTCGACAAGAAGTTTGTCTGCGTCAGCAAGGATCTGTTTAATCCTGTCTGATGCATCTTCACTTTTGCTATGATAAATAACCCGGTTATAATCATTAGGGTCATAATAGTGTTCCATACCTCCCAGAAGGTCGTCCATCCCGGTACGGTGGAGAAAAGATACAAGGTCAGCAACACAGGTATAAAGGAGCTCCATCCGTCCAAGCTTCCGGATATTAGAAGCAACCATAAGGGAATCCATGAATTCCTCATCTGTCAGTCCCATAAGCTTTTCAAGCACCATGCCGCCAACAATCACATTTACAGGAGTATTTGGGCGGGAAGCTTTATCACTATAAAGGGCAGAAAAATTTTCTTCGTTGATCAGGGGGAATATTTTTTCAGCAAACGGTTTTGCCCAGGATTTTTCTATTAACCAATTGTTAGTTTCTTATTTTTCTTCTTTTTTTATCCGTTTTTTCGCACGGTGGGCGTCGCGTTTCTGCCGGATTTCATCGGCTTCTTCTGATGTTATGTTGGTAAGCATCTTGATCACATAGTACATATTATCTTCTGTTCGCCGGATTCTGATTTTCCCTGACAATCTGTATTACTATAACGCCGTAAATGACGCTGTAAGCATTGTGGTCTAATGACATAACAAAAGCCCAGGCACTCGCCCAGGCTTTTATAGTGTGTTACTCTTCTACCGTTTGTTTCGGATTGGACATAAGCTCCTTCAGCTCATCAATTGTGTAACCGTTAGAATCCATAAGATCTGCAAGATCTGTAAGCTGGGCTGCACGTTCGGCTTTCTTCCGCTCTGCATCCATGTCTTTAGGAATCACCTTGCAAACAATTTCTCCTGTTTCCGGATCGGTATACACAGAAAAGTCATTTTCTCTAAAAATTCGTTTCATCCGCAAATACTCTTCAGAATGTTGATTTTTCTTATGTACAAGTGGCTTACTTGTAATCCAGGGTGTCTTGGACGGTACTGCAAATACACAGCCCTGTAATTCATCATTTTGTTCCATAATATCTCCCTCTCAATCTGTTATCTCAACTTTCCAGTTCATCATAGCTTCATACACACTGTATGGAATCTTGTCCTTGTATCTCTTTGCAGTGTCCTTGATATATTGTTCCTTGTACTCTTTATACTTCTGGAATGCTTCTTCCGGTGTTTTGAAAGTACCAAGTTTAATACTCTGTCCATTTACCTCCATACCTGCTCGATAACAAGTCTTTCCATTCTTTTCTTCTTTATATACTCCTAAAGGAAGTTCACCTCTGTTCGCTTTTCTATTCGTAAACAGTGTATTGATAAATCCTGGAACCAAGCAACAAGTATCAGGGCTGTATATCTTATTACCTTTATAAAGAATATCCTTATCAAGATTCAGATTACTGCCTCCATAATTATTCTTCTCATACCAGTACCTAAAATTACTGAAGTTTTTCCACTCTTCTGAAACTATGCATCCTATATATTCAGGATATTTTTCATGTACTTTAGTGCTATAGCAACGGTGTAACATACCATGCCATTTATTATATGCTGTAGAATCCGTGTCCACATCTTCACAGCCCCAATAACCAACTCCACATACAGTCGGCTTATACCTTTTAGCAGACCATTCCTTATTTTTATATCGAATATCGTTCATTACCTGTACAATATACTCTTCCGAATCATCACCTGTTCTTTTATAATGATCTCGTACCTGTGCATTCTGCTCTCTGGTAAGTGGATAAAGGTCTTTATAATAAAGATTTGACTTATCATTGCCCCTATGCCAAATATAAGTATTGTTCACGCAATCAGGATTTTCTATAAAAGTATCAACAATCAGACGTTCTGCACCTATAAATACTTGTTGAAATTGCCATTTACCGTCTTTGAATATGTTCTTGCTGAAAGAATATACCAAACCACCATCTTTACTTCTTTTATACGTGATACCATTAAGCAAATTATACTTACCTTTACTTTTTCGTATCATTCTTCCATAGTAGGAAAGCCAGGTGTCCTTACAATTCAGTAATTTTACAAATATTTCATTCTCGCCCAGTAATTCAATATCAAGCCCAGTCTGAGATAAATCAAGAATTCTTTCAGGCTTAATCTGCTTATACTGCCGTTTCTGTAATATAACCATATTGGGATCAAAGGTATCTGTTACTGTTTTCTTCTGTAATTTCTTCTCCCTGTGATCCAACCAAGTACAATACTTACACTTTGATCTGTATGCTTTCTTACCATTTGGTCTGATCTCCATACGGAATCTGCTTAAAGGTAATTCTTTCCCACACTGGCAGCAAACCTTAGTAGCTTCTGCTGTAACCTCCTGTACGCTCTTATCTTCAATATTATGTTCTGTAACTGTCTTATCATCTAACATAAGTCTCCTTTCGTTCTAAGCAAAAAAGACAGTCATATCTTGACTGCCCTTCTGCCCTGACTTTATTTATGAGTGCTGCCAGGTGGCACTGATACATAATATAAAAACACATACCCCAATTAAGGGCTTGCGATTTCTTGCATTACAAGGAAGTCTATTTCCTCGACACCCTTTGTAAGGTATCTCCAAAATAAAGACCCCTCTAAGCCTTTTTCACATATTCAATTTTTCTAAACAGTGGCTCTATCTCTTTCAGCTGATAGTCCACCTTTTTATTTCCTGCATCTGTCTCTTGAATGTACATCACTGTTCCCAGTACACCAATCACAGAATACAGCTTACCAGAGTCTGATACGATTTCGCCCCGGCGTATTACATTTTTATCCATATCTGGTCTTATTCCTTTCTGAAATTGTCCCATAAAATCACGATTTTACATTTCGCTCTATAGCAATGCTTTAAAACGCATTATACGGCTCAAATTTCGATTTTAATTCTAATAGTAGGGAAATTGTTGTCTGAAATGAAATAAACGAAATTTAGCCCATACACAGCGTTATTTACTGTGCATAGGCTAATAAAAGAGGATGACACATATTTGTGCTCATAAATGAACACTAAAATAAGCCCACGAGTAACACATCAAAAACTCATGGACTTATTCAGGTATTCATATTTAATTTTAAACAAAAAAAATAACCACAGATAAAATCTCTGTGATTTTGTGAATTTTCTGTGAAATCTTATTAAATTTACCACATTTGCAGGCTCATCCTCCTATAAATATATTTTGTCACTTATAAGAAATGATTACCTTTTTTTACTTTTGATTGCCTTTTTGATTACCTTTCTATTTTTCATTAAAACAGAAAGTCCGCAAACCCTTGATTTTACTGCATTAATCGGGGCAACAGGATTTGAACCTGCGACCTCACGGCCCCCAGCCGTGCGCGCTACCAAGCTACGCCATACCCCGTAACGAAGTAAATTATAACAGAAATTCAATGCAAATGCAACTGCTTTTTGCAGATGAAAGATAGTCTTTGGGAGTATCCTCAGACATTGGGGAAAATGGAGGATTTGTCGGGGATAGTTGTTTTTTGGAGAAAAATTAGATATAATATAACAATAGCGTGCTTAAATTAAGACATCGCGTATGAATAAGTTACAAAAACAGATCGGGAAAGCATAAATATTTATAATTTATTTCCTGCAAGAAGTGATGTAACCGGAAACAGGAGGAGAAAAGATGTCGGATAGAGTAATTGAACAGGCGGATCTTAGAACCATTGAACACAATCTTGGAGCGATCCACAATGATCTTCAGACACTGGATTCCAATGTAGGGGCAGTCAACAGCAACATAAAGGTTGTCTATGATGAGATTGGGAGTCTGGCAAAGGAATTTCATGATTTTGTCAGTGTTCAGCAAAGAGCAAACCGGCTTAATCAGGCAGAAACGAGACTTGTAAAGATCAGGCAGGAACTGGAGAAGAAATATGGACATTATGATATTGTACGTCGTACAACAACCGGAATCCTGCAGGCAGATGATATTGGAATTGTAAAGAAAGATACGATCAGTAATGCAACAGAGGAACTGATGATTTCCACTCCAGGTTACTGGCTTGCACCTTGTCTTGTTGCACTTGCGGCATGGATCAACGATCAGCCGGAACTTGCAGAGAAAGCCATTAAAGAAGGCATCAAACGCAACGATGAAAAGACATCACTGTTTTTTGCACTGATCTGTCGCCGTGCGGATCGAAAAGAAGCGTGTCTGAAATGGACGCAGAGATATCTTGCAAACCAGGATGAGGAAAACCTTGACCGAAAGACGATCATTGTTCTGGATGCGTTTGCCAGCGGTCTGTTTGGCGCAGATACAGAGGGCGTTATTTCCCGCCAGATGAATGAATGGCTGCAGCATCTGGAAGAGAAGCCGGGATTCACAGAAAAACAGACACAGCAGTGGTCAGAGGCGATCAACCTTAAGAGAAAACCGATAGATACTTCTTCTTATACCTACCTGAGAAAATACAGCAAAACATGGCCGGTACTGGAGGACATTCTGGAGGGTGCACATCTTCATGCGGAGATGCTTGAATATCTGATCGGGATTTTTGAACAGAAAGTCTCTACAGCAACTGTGAGAGAACAGCTGGATGATATTCTGGACAGTCTGGTAACGGATTTTGATGATGAAGAACTGCCTCTTCGAAAAGAAGAAAAATTTGAACAGTTTATCGTAGATTTCAGAGGCGATGAAAGTCGTGCCCGCCAGAATATGAATGTAGAGCAGACGGCTTTTGAGACACATAAGGATTTCACGCAGCTTTTGACAGACGCTGCCATGAAGCCGGAAACAGCCCACTCCAGTGTGTCAACACAGAAATTTGCATTTGCTTTGTCAAGAGATTGGGTGATGAATGCGTATAATGATGTTGTTGCCCAGAACCGTATGAAGATTCCAAATGAAATAGAAATAAATGTTGATACATTTAATGATACAACTGTCGATGGTCAGAATGAGAATGAGCTTCTTGAAAGATTCAGTACACTTGTCAGTTCAGAAAGAGATGCGGAACTTGCAACATGCGTAATGAGCAGTTTTGAGCAGTTCTGTCTGTATGGCGGAATTGCAGTCGGAGTGATCGGACTTGTGATGCTTCTGTTCGGAAATAAGTTCCTGGGCCTTATTGCTGTAATTGCAGGTGTAGGCATGGTCCTTAACCATTTTTCAAAGAAAAAAGATATAGAAAACAAGCGACAGAATATTGCAGAGCGTTATGAGAAAAAACGCAGCAGTGGTTCTGAGATCATTCGTGCTACACTGGCAGAAGTTGTTGATTTCCGTATTGAATTTGCGGATAAAGATAGCGAAAGCGAGCAGGTCATTGACTTTCTGGAACAGTTGTCTCCGGATCAGTATGTAAGAAAACTGGCAACTTCCAATCGAAGAGTCAAGATGTAAAGGAGAAGAGACATGGACGCAAAAATGAGAGCTGATTTTGTGAATTCCGTGGCCAGTGGACAGAAAGTTCCCTGCCCGGTCTGCAATACATTGAATGATCCAGATGGGAGTTTCTGTATTGCCTGTGGTCATTCTTTAAAAAAAGAAGAGAAAAAAGATGAAAATTCTGGTACGGTAATCTGCCCGGTTTGCCAGAATGCGAATAAAAAGGGATTTCGCTTTTGCACGGTCTGTGGAAATAAATTAGACGAGGCAGAAAGCACAAAGAGCAGTGACCCGGTTACACCACAGCCGGCAGCAGCTCCGGCACAGTCAAAGGCAGCAGGACAGCAGCCGGCAGCTCCGGCTCAGGACGTACAGAGAAATATGGGCAAAAATGCATCCCAGGTTGCTCCGGCATTTGAACCGGCAAAAAAAACGGCAGCTGCCCCAATCCGAAAAGATCCACCGATCCAGAGTAAGCCTGTCCGGAAAAAAATGGCATTTAACTTTGCGGAGCCGGAGGTGGAAGAATATAAGGAGCCGGTAAGTGTATTTGCACAGGGACTTCCTTCCTGGGATGTAGTTCCGCCGCAGATCATGGTCAGGAGGAAGAAGAAAAAATGACAGCAGTACCAAATACATACTCAGAATGGGTTACAGTATTAACCGATTTCAAAAATAAAAAAAATGATGAAGATGTCTTAAGAGCAATGAAGGCAGGATCCATACAGTGGCAGTCAGGTGTGGCAGAAAGGTTTTCACGGAAACTGATCGAAGCAGTGAATTTTCGTATGAATGCTGCTTCGGATAAGTTTCAGAAGGATCTGTCCAGATCCCATGGACAGGAAGGCGCCATTGTTCAGGCAATATTATCCTTAAGAAAAGAAATGGCATTCCTTGCAAATGCAATCGATCTGCCTGCTTTACCGGATGATGAAAGAAAGCATTATCTGGCTTTGGTTATTGAACAGGCGGATAATATGCAGAAATCGCTGGAAGATTCTGCGAAAAATGACAGAAGCGGAAGAATGTCCAGCATTGTCAGAAATCACAGGGTGAATTCATTTTAGGAGAGAAGACAGATGAGTGATACAGCTAAAAGCAAGGAACTTTTGACACGGTATTCTATAGCAAGAATTCCTTTTATTGCAATTAATACCATAGAACCTGGCAGAACACTGGAGATGTTGAAAGAGATATCCGAGGATCTGCAGCTTCCGTTTCATGTACATACGCTGACAAAGGGAGTTTATGATCTGGCAACGGATAAGAATCTCAGTGATGACAAATCCGTTTATGGTGCGATTGATTATATGACGGAGCAGATGAAACGCAAGCAGTATGAAACGATCATTCTGACAGAAGTTCCGGACCTGAGCACAGAAAACAGCGATTCCAAACAGATACTGGCACTGGTAAATCTGGCTAATGAGTCTGGTGGAGTTGTCATTGTATTTACCAACGCGCCAGTCTGGAATCAGCTTCAGCGCCAGGGAATGACGATCAAGATCGATCTCCCAAATGAAGAAGAAATGTATTCCATAATCAAAGAATATATTGATGATTATCGAAATGAAATTCCTATTGAATGGGATAATACAGATATACGGGAGGCCGCTGCAACCTTAAATGGAGTTACACGAATTGAAGCGGAGAATGTGATCGCCGCACTGATCGCCAACAAACGTATTCGGAAATCAGATATGGATGAAGTACGTTTTGCGAAAGACCGTCTTTTTTCGGATATTTCCGGACTTGAGAAGATCGAAGTGGACGACAGTGTAAAGGATGTAGGTGGACTGGAAGGACTCCGGAAGTGGCTGGATGAAAAAAAAGAACTTCTCACACCGGAAAAGAAAGATGAGCTGCGTTCCAAAGGTCTGCAGCCACCGAGAGGGATTTTGCTTGTAGGAGTTCCGGGATGTGGAAAGTCTTTATCTGCGAAATCCATATCCGCAAACTGGAAACTGCCTCTTTACAGGCTGGATTTTGCCACAGTGCAGGGAAGTTATGTAGGACAGTCAGAACAGCAGCTGAAAGATGCACTGACAACAGCTGAAAATGTATCTCCCTGCATCTTATGGATCGATGAGATTGAAAAAGGATTATCCGGAGC
>OKVH01001611.1_pt1 | contig 10129 bp, 7 predicted proteins | sample 1604791 | NCBI WGS metagenome assembly OKVH01 (sample SAMN01760919, study PRJEB22395) | human gut metagenome | reverse complement strand
GACACTGCTTTACAATACCAGACAAAATGACTGATGCCCCGGAAAGCCTGTAAAATAGCCACTTTCGGGATACACAAGCCAGGACAAAAATCGACTTCCATTGTCAAGAGGTGAGTGCTAATTTCACATTTTTTCACATTTTCTTAAATGAAAAACTAAATTTGTGCCCCTTTTCACATTTTCCCTTGTGGAGCTCCAGAAATTCTGGTACAGACGGACTGCCTCGCCATTTTCCTCTACTGCATCTGCATTTCCAGTGATTGCATTGTAGATCCTGGTAAATGCCAGACTTATATTTTTCAGCACGGAATAAATGGATTTCCGTAATATTTTCATATAGAAATCGCTATGTCTTTATAGTAAAATTATTCCAGAAATAGGTCACACTTTAAGGAGGAAATGTATGAAAAACAAAAAAGCAAAGCTTTTGTCTATCCTGCTTTCTCTGTCCATGTTGGGAACCGCTCCTGTTTATGGCGAGGATTTCTCAGATTTCTCCGACAATTTAGTCGCATCAGATGAAGCAGACCCAGAAGTATCCGTTTCTTCAGACGATACTTCACAAGACAGCTTCCAGATAGAAGATCCGGATTCTGCCAACGAAGACAGCAGCTTCTTTTCCAATGAAGAGGCGGAAACCACAAGTGATTTTGCATCTGATGAATCCGATATCAATGAGCAGGGATTTTCAGATGGGGAGGTGTCGGAGGAAGAAATTGCGGATACAGAGATAGCGGACGAGACTTCCATTATTGACTATGCGAATGCAGCCCCCAGAGCTTCTATTGTAGAAGCAGATATTGAAATTGATCCATCTATTACTGCAACATGCAACTCCTACTCAGGACGTAACCTGGAATATCAGAACTATACGGTCTGGTCTTCCACTGTCAGCTCTTATTTAACTACAAGCCCGGATGGCGGTTTGATGCGAGTTCAAGCCGGAGCTCTGGACGGAACTCTTTTAGTTGAATATTATGATTCATCCTATAATTATCAGCGTACAGTGACTGTGCCACTGTCACTACCAGTTTTTGGAGCATTCTATGAAAGCGCTGATAATTACTATGTTCTGTCCGGACAAAATAATACGGATCACGATGATTCTGTAGAGGTTTATCATGTAACAAAATATACGAAGGACTGGAAAGCACTTGGATCCTGTGGTCTTTTTGGTGCCAACACAGCTTATCCCTTTGATGCCGGTTCCGCGCGGATGGTTATAAACGGAAATTACCTTTTTGTAAGAACCTGCCACAAAATGTACAATGGACACCAGGCAAATGTTACATTTTCAGTAGATACGTCAAGCATGAATATTGTTGACAAATTCACTGGTGTATGGAATACCTCCAATGGTTATGTAAGCCATTCTTTCAATCAGTTTATACAGGTAGACAATGGAACTCTCCTTGGCGTGGATCATGGAGAAGGTTACCCAACTGCATTGGTTCTTTCCAAATATGTATCTGATATCAGCAGCGGTAACTTCCAGTCCGGAATTGCCACTCCATGTAAAAGCCTTACTTTTATGTCTCTGGTAAACGACACCAGTATTCACTACAATTACACAGGAGCTTCCCTGGGTGCTTTCGAATACTCCGATTCTGCCTACTTAATTGCAGGCACCAAAGACACGGACAGTACCGCCACCACCAGAGATGTTTTCATTACTTCTATGGATAAATCCAGCGGGGAAACCTTCACGCACTTTTATTCCAATTACGCGGGCACCGATGACAGCGCGCTTACACCACACCTAGTCAAAACCGGAAACAACAGTTTCATCCTGCTGTGGTCAAACCAGGGTTATGTTTATTACACAGCTGTAGATGGAACTGGCCAGCAGGTTGGTACAACCCACAAAATGGCTGGAAACCTTTCTGATTGTGCTCCAATTGTCAGCAACGGCAAAGCAATCTGGTACACCTGGAAAAATCAGTTTAATACCTTCTACGAAATCAGCCTGAATGATCTTTCCAGCAACCATGCAGCCAGAATTGAAAATGGACATAAATATAATTACGCTGACAAAGCTGAAAATGCACTGCTCACTGGAACATGCCGCGTCTGTGGTTATCAGAAGCAGTTCTCTGTCCCAGTTGAATTAGACGTTCAGAAAAAGGACGCCTCCAATACTTTCTATCAGGAAATGAAAGAAATCTATCAGATGGAGCCTGGCGGAACTGCTGATATTCTCTGGTATTCCTATTTTGCCAGCGCAAATAAGGACTATGACCAAATCACCAACTGGAAGATTAGCAGTTCAGATGAAAGCATTGTCTCAGTAGAACAAACCGGCAAGAATACGTGTACCATTACAGCATTAAAACCAGGATTTGCCACCTTTACCATCCAGGAGAAGACCAATCCATCCGCTGTATTTACTGCCAAGGTTTATGTAAATATGATCAGTGATGATACAGCCAGCTGGTACCTTCCTTCCAGTTATTTTGTATTCGACGGAACGGAACATAAACCATCTGTTCATTTGAAAGTAAACAATAAACTGCTTACAGAAGGTACTGATTACGAGATCACCTATGATGGCGATCTTATCAATGCCGGCACTGTAAAACTCACGGTTACCGGAATTGGTGCTTATACAGGTTCTGTGGAAACCACTTATAACATCCAGAAGCTCAGTATGTCCAATGCCAGCTTCTCCGTTGCCCCTGCATACTACACTGGTTCCGAGGTAACTCCTGAAGTGACAGTTACCCACAGCGGTAAAACCCTGGTAAAAGACAGGGATTTCATAGTAACATACCACAACAACATTGAACCAAGCAGCTATTACAATTCTCCCTGGGTTGGAATTGACGGAATTGGAAATTACCAGGGATATGTAACCAAATCCTTTACCATAAACAGAGCTGACATCAGCAGCTGCACTGTTACACTTTCCGATGAAAGCCTTACCTACACAGGCTCCTCTTTACGCCCAACCGTCACGGTAAAAAACGGGGACAAGGAATTAACTCTGAACCAGGATTATTACGTTTCCTACCGAAACAACTGGAATGCAGGTACTGCTTCTGTTATCGTAAACGGCAGTGGAAATTACACTGGTTCTGTTACAAAAGATTTCCAGATTATTCCCGCTGATATCAGTAATTATGAAGTTACATTATACAATGATTCCTTTGATTACGATGGAACTGCCAAAGAACAACGGTATGTCCGTCTTTATTCAGGAACCCGCTGGCTTAGCGAAGATACCGATTTCACAGTAACTTATGCAAACAACGTGAATGCAGGTACTGCTTCTGCAATCCTCACTGGAACCGGAAATTATACTGGTTCCGTTACGAAAGACTTTACCATTAAACCATTGGATATCAGCCGCTATTCCGCTTCTCTTTCCCAGTATTCCTACACCAGTGACGGAACAGAGAAATGCCCGGATGTTACCGTTACATACGGAGACAAGACGCTTGCGGCAGGCACTGATTTCACAGTTTCTTATAAAGATAATGTGAAGGAAGGTACTGCTACTGTAACTATTACAGGAGCCGGAAATTACACCGGCATTATTAACACAACCTTTACGATCACAGCTGCTCCTGGCAAAGATGACTCGGACTCAGGAAAAGATAATCCTAGTAAAGATGATTCCGGTAAAGATGATTCCGGTAAAGATAATTCCGTCAAAGATGATTCTGGTAAAGATAACTCTGGTAAAGATGATTCCGGCAAAGATAACTCCGGTAAAAATGATTCCGATAAAGGCAACCAGAACAGCAGCACACCAGGAAACAACAACAACAACAATAATAACAACGGAAATACATCCGGTAATAATGACCAGAACAATAACGGTCAAAACAATAACAACACCAATAATAACAACAATAATCAGAACAACAGCTCCAACAATGAAGCGAACAATGACACTGCAATCACCCCTGTTCCAGCTGTAATCAATGCCTCTGACATAACGCTTACAAAAAGCAAAAAGAAAGCAAACATTATCACCAGCATTGAATCAGATGGAAAAGTTTCCCTGAAGTCTTCTAACACAAAAGTAGTAAAGATTTCCGGAACAAAAGTAATTCCAGTTAACCCAGGTAAAGCCAATGTTACCATTACCGTGGCAGCCGGAACCCGGTACGCTGCTGCATCGAAAACAGTTACCATAACTGTAATTCCTGCAAAAACAAGCCTGCGTTCTGTAAAATCAAAAACAGCAAAACAAGCCACTGTTACCTGGAAAAAGGCCAAATCCATCAGCGGCTATCAGATCAGCTACAGTCAGAACAGCAGCATGAAAAAGGCGAAAACCCTTACCGTAAAAGGTTCTGCTACACGCGCAACCTTAAAGAAACTGGTTTCAAAGAAAAAATATTATGTATGGATCCGCACCTACAAAGTTGTAAGCGGCAAAAAATATTATTCCAAATGGAGTTCCAAAAAATCCGTAAAAATTAGATAATGCCAAATGCCAGGTCAGCGTCTTTGAACGATGCAGCCTGGCATTTTTCATAAATCTTCCAAACCAACCAGAAGATTCTATATTCTCTGTATAACTATTCAGCACCTTCACAGTTACACCCTCCGCGAAATAGTACATACCTACTGAATGGTTATTTTTCTGTTTAAGTTTTTCTCAACTCAGGAAATTCTCAATGATCACATTTTCCGCCTCAGCTTCCGTCATTCCAAGAGTTCTTAGCTTCAGAAGCTGCTCATCGTTAATTCTTCCAATAGCGGCCTCATGAACAATTGCAGCATCCACATGCTTCGCCTGGATTTCCGGGATAGAACCCACCTCTGCATGATCCATAATAATGGAATCACACTGGATATGTGCGTGACATTTGTTCTTTCCAACAGCCTTCGGATGGAAAACCTGGGAAGAATTTCCCTTTCCAACAGAACGGGAAATAATCTGTGCAGAAGATCCCGCTCCGTTCATACAGACTTCAATATCAGACTCCGCTTTCTGCTCCCCGTCTGTCATCAGACGTTCCAGAACAAACAACTTGGAATCTGCATCCATTGACACATTTGTGGTACGGACTGTGGAATCAACACCTTTGATCTGAACGGTATCCAGCGTAAATACGGAGTTCTCTCCAAGCTCAATATTGGTTACCGGATTCAGCACTCTGCTTCCGGTTCCATTCCCCTCTCCGTAGTGTTTTTCCTCATAATGTACATTGGCATTTTTACCCACATGGAAGGTATGAATACCATCGTGACGACTGTCATTACAGCCACTATTGTGGATTCCGCAGCCTGCAACAATGTCAACATCTGCACCGTCTGCCACATAAAAATCATTGTAAACCAGATCGGTCATTCCAGATACACTTACCACTACCGGGATGAAAACCTTCTCTCCCTTTGTCTCCCCGTCAATGAAAATATCGATTCCCGGCTTGTCCTCTTTTTTCTTTATTTTGATATGTTCGCTGTCACCGTGACAGATGGAAATACCATTCTGACGGAGATTAAAAGCACCTTTCTGTGCAAAGCCTTCGCTGATCTTATCAAGCACACCCTGGGTTGTTTCTTCTACTTTAACCATCAACATTTTCCTCCTTCATTCAGACATTTCTGACATTTTTCCTGCTGAAATAAGGTTGGGAAAACGTCTTCTTTCGTACCATATTTCTTTACTTCACCGTCTTCAATTACCATGATCTTATCTGCCATATTGATGATTTTTTCCTGATGGGAAATCAGGATCAGGCACTCCTTTTTCTCACGATGAATCTCCTCAAAGCGCTTGATCAGCATGGAAAAGCTCCACAGGTCGATTCCTGCTTCAGGTTCATCAAAAATGCTTACTTTATGAGACTTCGCCAAAACTGTGGCAATCTCAATTCGCTTCATTTCACCGCCGGAAAGGGTTCCATCCAGCTGACGGTTCAGGTAATCTTCGGAACAAAGTCCTACAGCTGAGAGAAGGTCACAGCTCTCTTTTTCCGTTAAATTCTTTCCTGCTGCAAGAGATAACATTCTTGCCACGGTCATACCTTTAAAGCGGGGTGGCTGCTGAAATGCATAGCCAATTCCCGCATTTGCACGATGATCAATATCGTATCCTGTAATGTTCTCATCATCTAGATAAATTTCTCCGCTGTTTGCTTTCTCAATGCCAGCCAGTACCTTGGCCAGGGTGGATTTTCCACCTCCATTAGGTCCGGTGATTACCAGCATTTCCCCATCCTGAACATCAAAACTGATGTGATTTACCAAACAGCGCTTTTTCCCTTCTTCATTCACTTCAAAAGTCAGGTTCTTTACTTTCAGCATATTCGTACCTCTTCTGTTAATTTTACATTACTGCTCCAATTGTGCCCGAAATTCCAGAAAAAAATTGCTTTTGAGCAATAACGATTTTATCTCTTCTTGGACTGTACTCCAAATAAAAAAAATTGTCAACTAGTATTGAATTTTCTCTTCTTCTGGTTTATAATCGACATATGTCGAAAACAAGGAGGTGACGTATATGCCAAGACCGCCCAGATGCCGCAGAATCTGCCAGGCACCCCAATATGAATCTTTTTCTCCGGAAGAATGTCCCAGAGAGTCGGAAGCTGTCACTCTGACTCTGGATGAATATGAAGTCATCCGTCTGGTAGATCTGGAGAAGAAAACTCACGAGCAATGTGCTGCCCAGATGGATATTTCCCGGACAACTGTCACAGAAATTTATGAAACTGCCCGGGGAAAAATTGCCCGATGTATCGTCCTTGGACAGCGCCTTGTCATAGCCGGGGGAAATTACCGGCTCTGCGAAGGACGGGAGCATACGCGCTGCGGGAAATGCTGTTGCCGAAAGGGATCTAAACAGACTCCGCTTACCAGCTTAGACCTTTCACAGGAACTGCCAGCCGCTGACCGATTTAATAGTTCACTTCCCAAATCAAATTTACAAAATGAAGGAGATATCATTATGAAGATTGCAGTTACTTATGAAAATGGAGAAATTTTTCAGCACTTTGGACACACAGAAGCATTCAAGATCTATGACATTGCAGATGGCAAGGTTGTAAGTGCCGAAGTAGTCGATACCAATGGAAGCGGTCACGGCGCACTGGCTGGATTCCTGGTTGCACATGGCGTAGATACCCTGATCTGCGGCGGTATTGGCGGCGGTGCCCAGAATGCACTTGCCCAGGCTGGAATCCGTCTTTTCGGCGGAGTCTCAGGAAATGCAGACGAAGCTGTAAACGCACTGCTTGCAGGAAATCTTGGCTATGATCCTGATGTGCATTGTGATCATCACGACCATCATGGAGAGGGACACAGCTGCGGCGATCATGGCTGTGGAAGCCATTCCTGCCATTAATCGCAGACACAGATTTAACCTAAGCGGTTAATCGGCTGTATTTATAAAAAAAGACTGATATAACATACCGGACTCCAACAACAACCTCCTGAAGTACAGTATTGTTTATATCAGTCTTTTTTGTGAGCTTGGTTCACCAAGCGGATATGTCGCCTACCGGTGACATTGCCATATATGGAAATCAGCTGTTCCGCGCCTGTGGTGTTCCCACAGTCTGCATCTTCTCCCTCGTCTTCTTCTGTGAGACTACCAATCCCGCAAAGATCAGAACAGAACCAATGATTGATGACTCACGTAAAATAAACGTCTGATTTTCCTTACTTCTGAAAATACTTATTTCCAGTATTACTCACTCCTTTTTCTGTAGATATCAACTGAAAAAATTTCTCAAAAATGTATTTTCTATACCATCTGTATGAAATGCGTGTTATACTATGTTAGTCTTTGCTAACGTTATTTAAAGGAGGTCGTCACAATGCCTTTAAGTTTAACTGAGTTTAACCATTTTTATATCATTAATAAGGTATGCGGACTGGAAAAACAGCGGCATTATCTGGAATCCCTGGGCTTTGTCCCAGGAACGCAGGTTACGATTTTATCAGAATTACACGGGTATTATGTGGTTATGGTAAAGGGCAGCAAAATCGGCCTGGATAAGGAGCTTGCCAAGAAAATTATTGTATACGCAGGCTAATTAAAAAACAGAGAGTAACTGTTCAGTATCTTCACAGTTACGCCCTCCGCAAAATGCTGTCTTCCAAATAGTTACAAGTGAAATATCAGGCACTATATACTGGAGAAATGTATGGAAAGAAACAAAACAATTATGAAACTCTGCTACCTGCAGACAACATTTTATATTGTATTTTTGACTGCATTAATTACCCGTCACAGACGCGGAATAAGTCAGAAAACCTTTGCATTTCTGATTATTTTATCCCTTGTGGGATGTGCAGTTTCCCTTACTTTAGGAGATTATCTCAGAAATATGATCCGAAGTTCCGGCTTTGACGTAGCAGGCGTCCACGATAAAAAATCATTGGAAAAGAAGCTGCAACAGCTTCAGAATGCAGACGATACATTAAATGTGGGTGTCATGATGTTCGATCTGAACAATCTGAAAAAGATCAACGATACATATGGTCACGAACAGGGGGATGTGTTTATTCAGACCTTTGCTTCTTACCTGACACGGATACTCACTGAAGATAGTTTTCTCGCCAGATTCGGAGGCGATGAGTTCGTGATCGTGCAAAATCACGCCACCTGGTCTCAGCTGGAGCAGATGAATATTCAGCTCCAATCCATGCTAGATGTGTATAATCAAACAGCTGACCATCCTATCAGCTATGCAGTCGGATACGATATCAGCTGCAAAAATCACTACTACCTGATCATGGATCTTCTACAGATTGCCGATCAGAAAATGTATCAAGACAAGCGTTATAAAAAGGAACAAATGGCAAAAAAGCCACAGGAGTTTTGCCGGAATCGACTGGCAGAAAGTATCTCTACAGAGTCTTTGAAAGAGAAACTTTTTACTATTTTAAATAATAGCAACGGTGAAAAAAAGTATGCTTTTCTAATGACAGATGTAAGCAATTTTCACCTTATTAATGACTATTGGGGGTATGAAACCGGGACTGGTATTCTGAATTTTATTCTGAAAAAGATGGAACTTTTTCCACAAACCTTGTTTGTAAACAGGTATCATTCAGACATTTTTGTAGCTGTTATAGACATTACCGGAGCGGAGCATACAGCTGTTAAAAACCGAATTATTGAGTCTAACAAGCAGACTACAAAAGAAGTTCTGTCTGCTTATCCTGTAAATTATCTTTCCCTGAACACTGGTATTTATTATCTGGAAAACATGGAAATTCCAGGCGAAGAAATTATTTCTCACTCCAACATTGTACGCATAAAGGCGAAGGATAAGCTTTGCGGTGTGTGCGAATATACAAAAGAAATTGCCCTTGCTGAGCAGAAACGTGCAGACACTATTCACTCCTTTAAGGAAGCACTTGGGAAGAAAGAATTTCAGATTTATTTCCAACCAAAAATCAGCGGAAGGGAGCAGAAAATTGCCAGTGCAGAAGTACTTGTCCGTTGGCAGAGAGCAAATGGAGACCTGTGGTTTCCAGATAGTTTTCTTCCTATTTTGGAAGAAACCGGGGAGATTGAAGCTCTGGATTATTATGTTTATGAAACAGCATTTCAATGGCTGGCAGACAGACGGGAAAAAGGGCTTAAGCTGTTGTCTCTGTCCCTGAATGTATCTCCGGTTCATTTTCGGAAAATCCACACATTCACAGAAAAGGTTTCGCATTTAATCCAGAAATATGAAATTCCCTCTCAATATTTAGTTTTTGAGATTACGGAATCTACTTATATTCATAATATTGAGGCGGTTAATCACATGATCCGCTTCTTCCATGAAAAAAACATTCGAATCTCTATGGATGATTTCGGCTCTGGATATTCTTCCCTAAATACATTAAAGGATATCCTGTTTGACGAGGTAAAAATCGACAAGAAATTCCTTTCAGATAGACTCACAGAGAATGGAAAAATCGTGCTGCAGGAGATTTTTCATCTGTTGAAAAGGACTAATAAGTTTATTGTATGTGAAGGTGTGGAAACTAAAGAAATGGTAGACTTTCTGGTGGCAGAGGGATGCGATGAACTGCAGGGATATTATTATTATAAGCCCATGGAAATGGCAAAATTTGAGCAATTAATCGGGTAAAATATCCCCAAAAGTGGAGTGTGCAGCTTGCGGAAATGATTTTTTAAACACGCTCCAACCCGGACGACAGCCATAGA
>OKVH01001603.1_pt1 | contig 10168 bp, 6 predicted proteins | sample 1604791 | NCBI WGS metagenome assembly OKVH01 (sample SAMN01760919, study PRJEB22395) | human gut metagenome | reverse complement strand
GGCTTCGTCGGGGGCTGGCTTCTAGGCTGCCGGGAATCTGCTAAAAGCGTTTTACAAAAGTCCGAACTCGCGTCTTGCAGTCGCTCAGACAGCGGACTTTTGTAAAACAACGCAGATTTCCGCCGCCCAAGAATCAGCTCCCCTCCTGCAGAAGCAGAGCCAGACAGCATCCCCTTCCACGGCTGGTGCATCCAGCGAGAAATAAGGTCGTTTGACGGATAGGTTGTGGGTCGTCAGCGCTTCGCTGGACGACTGCAAGGGCTGAGTTTGCGTTTGTCTGACGGGAGGGTGGCGGGCATCGGCGCTGCGCTGGATGCCTGGAGTTGGAGGGGCTGAGTTTGCGCTTGCGTGGCGGGAAGGTGGTGTGCGTTGGCGTTGCGCTGGACGCTTGGAGTTGGAGGGGCTGAGTTTACGCTTGCGTGACGGGAGGGTGGTGTGCGTCGGCGCTGTGCTGGACGCTTGGAGGTGTAGAAGCTGAGTTTGTCTGATGGGAGGGTGGCGCTTGGCTGGATAGCAGTGGTAGTGTGGCTTTGATATGGAGTAGTGTGGGGATGTGTTGGAATTGTTGTGGTGAAGTTGACCTAAAAATATTGCATATTGCAGCTAAAAATAGTTCTCGTCATTTTTAATAGAAAAAAGATGGTAATATTGTACAATATTAGGGGTTGCGATTTGTGGGTTACGATGATATTATATTAAGCATAAAGAGCGTGTTCGGACACGCAAGAGGATAACATTGGGAAAATAAATCAAAAGGAGATCAAAACTATGATTAAAGTTGGTATTATCGGAGCAGGTAGAATTGGTAGAGTTCATATCACCAGTATCACAACAAGGGTGCCGGATGCAGTGATCAAGACTGTTGCTGATCCGTTCTTAAATGATGAGACTGCTGCATGGGCTAAGAGCATGGGTGTTGAGCATACGACTAAGGATTATAAGGAGATCATCAACGATCCTGAGATTGCCGCAGTTCTGATCTGTTCTTCTACAGATACTCATTCTCCGATTTCTGTTGAGGCTATCAAGGCTGGCAAGCATGTTTTCTGTGAGAAACCGATCGATCATGATATTGCCAAGATCAAAGAGGTTATCAATGCTCTTGAGGGCACGAATCTGAAATATCAGGTTGGTTTTAACAGAAGATTTGACCACAACTTTGAGTCTCTTCAGCAGGCTGTTGCAGCTGGTAAGGTTGGTAAACCGGAGATCATCAAGATTACTTCCCGCGATCCTGAGCCGCCTAGCATTGATTATGTTAAGGTTTCCGGTGGTATGTTCCTGGATATGACCATTCATGATTTTGATATGGCTCGTTTCCTTGCAGGCTGTGATGCTACTGAGGTTTATGTTCAGAGTGCGAACCTGGTTGATCCGGCTATCGGTGAGGCAGGAGATGTTGATACAGCTGTTATCACTCTTCAGATGGAGAACGGAGCCATCGCTGTTATCGATAACTGCAGAAGAGCTTCCTATGGATATGATCAGAGAGCAGAGGTATTCGGCTCTGAGGGTATGGCAGCTATTTCCAATGACAGCCAGTCTTCCACAGTGATCAGCAATGCTGAAGGTGTTACCGGTGAGAAACCGATGTTCTTCTTCCTTGAGAGATACATGGATGCTTACGGTAAAGAGGTTGCAGCATTTATCGATGCCATCGTTAATGACAAAGAGACACCTCTTAATGTTTATGATGGTCTGAAACCGGTATTAATGGGTCTTGCAGCTAAGAAATCCAGCGAGGAGCACAGACCGGTTAAGATTTCTGAGATTATGGAATAATTCAAATAATAAAGGAGAATTGACCAATGTTTGATAAGAATAAAGTAAAACTTGGTATTGCACCAATTGCATGGACTAACGATGATATGCCGGACCTTGGCAAAGAGAATACTTTTGAGCAGTGTGTCAGTGAGATGGCCCTTGCCGGTTTCACAGGTTCCGAGGTTGGTAACAAATATCCGAAAGATCCGGAAGTTCTCAAGAAAGCTCTTGAACTCCGCGGTGTTGAGATCTGTAACCAGTGGTTTTCAAGCTTCCTTATCACCAAACCATTTGAGGAAGTTGAGAAAGAGTTCCGTGCACAGCTTGCTTTCCTGAAAGCTATGGGGGCTAAGGTTATTGGCGCTTCTGAGCAGAGCTACAGTGTTCAGGGTCAGCTGGATACTCCGATCTTCGGCCATAAATATGAGATGAATGACCAGGAGTGGGATACTTTCTGCACAGGTATGAACAAACTTGGTAAGATCGCCAAAGAGGAGTATGGCATTGCCCTTACTTTCCATCATCATATGGGTACTGTTGTACAGAGTCTTGCTGAGGTTGACCGCATGATGGAGAATACAGATCCTGAGTATGTAAGCCTTCTTTTTGATACCGGTCACTTTACATACTGTGGAGAGGATCCGCTTGAAGTTGTTAAGAAGTATGTTCACAGAATCAAACATGTTCATCTGAAAGACATCCGTCCGGAAGTTGTTGAGCAGGTTAAGAAAGAGAACATGAGCTTCCTTGCAGGTGTAAGAGCTGGTGCCTTCACAATTCCTGGAGATGGATGCATCAACTATGATCCGATCTTCAAAGTTCTGGAAGAGGCTGGCTATGAAGGATACATGGTTGTAGAGGCTGAGCAGGATCCGGCTAAGGCTAATCCGCTTGAGTATGCGATCCGTGCAAGAAAATTCATTGCCGAGAAGACAGGACTCTAAATAATAAATAATATAAATCAGACGGAAAAAGCGGTATCGGCCAGAAGTGCGTGGACACCGCTTTTTCTGTAAACAGTGTACGATTAACAGGACAGGAGGATCAGTCATGGCACTTGTGAAAATGAAAGATCTGCTGAAGCGTGCCGAGGAGAAGAATATTGGCTGTGGTGCTTTCAGCGTTGGTAATATGGAGATGGTGAAAGGTGCGATCCGCGCCGCAGAAGAATTAAATACACCCATCATCCTTCAGATCGCGGAGGTTCGTCTCAAGAATTCCCCGCTTCATCTGATGGGACCGATGATGGTGCAGGCTGCAAAAGAAGCCAAGGTGGATGTGGCTGTCCATCTGGATCACGGCCTTACTTTTGAGACGGTTGACAAGGCTCTGGAGTTTGGTTTTACATCCGTTATGCTGGATGCGTCCACTCTTCCTTTTGAGGAAAATATCGCCAAGGTAAAGACGGTTGTGGAGAAAGCCCGTAAATATGGCGCCACCGTTGAGGCTGAGCTTGGTCTTGTAGGCGGAAGTGAGGATGGAAGCTGTGACCATGGTATCCGCTGCACAGACCCGGATGATGCAGTTGTTTATGCAAGAGAGACAGGTATCGATGCTCTTGCAGTTGCCATCGGCAATGCACACGGTAACTATCCGGTAGCACCGACTCTTGCTTTTGATGTACTGGAGAAGATCCATGAGAAAGTGGACATTCCGCTGGTTCTTCATGGCGGCAGTGGTATCACGGACAAAGATTTCCAGAGAGCGATCTCTCTTGGTATCCGCAAGGTGAATATTGCCACAGCAAGCTTTAACAGCCTGACTGCTCATGTGGAGAAATATATGGCATCCACAGACAAACATAATTTCTTTGATCTCAATGAGGCTATGGTTCAGGGGACTTATGAGAATGTGAAGAGACATATTCTTGTATTTAACGAGCCATATCAGGCATAAATCAAGGATTTTCTTGTAAAAAAACATAAGGTCTGCTAAGATGTTCTCAGTGAAAATAACTGGGAACATCTTTTTTGTGCCCGTGAAAGAGGAGAGATATAAATGGAGCAGAAAGAAACAGTCTGTTCAGTTGCGAAGAAATGCGGAGGATGCCGTTACCAGGGAGTGCCCTATCAGGATCAGCTTCGCAAGAAACAGAAAATTACAGAAGGCCTTCTGAAAAAATTCGGTAAAGTTGAGCCGATCATCGGAATGGAAGATCCTTATTATTACAGAAATAAAGTGCATGCGGCGTTTGGCCGTGACCGGAAAGGAAATGTGATCTCCGGCATTTATGAGGAAAAGAGCCACAGGATCGTTTCTGTAGACGACTGTATGATCGAAGATAAAAAGAGCCAGGAGATCATCCGTACCATCCGTGGTATGCTGAAATCTTTTAAGATCAAGACTTATGATGAGGACACAGGTTACGGACTTCTCAGACATGTGCTTGTGCGCAGAGGATTTTCTACAGGGGAGATCATGGTAGTTCTGGTTACGGTTTCACCGATCTTTCCGTCCAAGAATAATTTTGTAAAAGCTCTCCGCAAGGAACATCCGGAGATCACAACTGTAGTACTCAATGTCAATGACAGACAGACCAGCATGGTTCTCGGAGACCGGAATATTGTACTTTACGGACCGGGATTTATCAAAGACCGTCTTATGGGACTGACCTTCCGTATTTCACCGTCTTCCTTTTATCAGGTAAATCCGGTGCAGACAGAAGTGCTTTACGGAAAAGCCATGGAGTTTGCGGCAATGACAGGGAAAGAGCGTGTGATCGATGCTTACTGCGGAACAGGTACCATTGGGATCATTGCTTCCAGAAATGCCAGAGACGTCATTGGTGTGGAGCTGAACCGTGATGCCATCCGTGATGCCAGAATGAATGCCAGAGAGAACAAGATTCGTAATGTCCGTTTTGTTCCGGGGGATGCCGGCTGGTTTATGGAAGGAATGGCTGCAGAAGGGGAAAAAGTGGATGTAGTTCTTATGGATCCTCCGCGTGCAGGAAGTGACCGTAAATTCCTGCATTCTCTTTTGAGCCTTTCCCCGGAGAAGATCGTTTATGTATCCTGTAATCCGGAGACTTTGGCCAGAGACCTTGCATATCTTACAAAGAGAGATTATCTGGTGAAGAAGATGCAGCCGGTTGATATGTTCCCGGTCACCGATTCGGTGGAAGTCGTCTGTCTCCTGGAAAACCGCAGAACCCGTCCGGGGAAACGAAACAGCGGGAGAGTTTGACAAAAAATACGATATTATCGAGGAAAAAGTATGAATAAGAGCAGGAGAACTTTATGCAGACATGTGGGGCTGGCATTATGTCTGCTGATGATCTTTACAGTACTTCCGGTTCCTGTGGCTGCTTCGGAAACGAAGACAGATACAGAATCGAAAACAGTCAGGGTAGGTTGGTATCCGGATTCCTATCATATTACCGGTGAAAATGGTGAACGAAGCGGATATGGTTATGAATACGAACAGGCAGTTGCCGCCTATACAGGCTGGAATTACGAATATATAAAAGGCGACTGGGGAGAGCTTGTGGAAAAGCTCCAAAATGGCGAGATCGACCTGATGGCTGCACTTTCCTATACCGATGAACGTGCTGAGACGATGCTGTTCTCAGATCTCCCCATGGGAAAAGAAAAATATTATCTGTATGCAGATCTTACAAATACGGATATTTCTCCGTCAGATCTTTCTACCCTGAATGGCAAAAGGATCGCGGTAATGGAAGAGAGCGTACAGGGAACTCAGTTTCGCGAATGGGAAGAAAAGCAGAATATAAAGACACAGCATTTGGATGTGGACAGCTTTGAACGGGCGAAAAAAATGGCCGGGAATCGGGAGATTGACGGAGTGATATCTACAGAGACTCCTGCCTGGGTTGAAGCCGGAATGTCAGCGGTTGTGACGATCGGTGGCTCTGATATTTATTATGGCATCAGCAAAGACCGTCCGGATCTGAAAGAAGAACTGGATGCAGCCATGCGTTCCATGGAGTATGATAAACCATTTTACGACGATGAACTTTACCAGAGATATCTTTCTGCACAGTCTGTTGCCGTCCTTTCCAGTGAAGAAAAGGAATGGCTGGAACAGCACGGTGAGATAGGTGTGGGATTTCTGAATAACGACCAGAGTTTCAGTACTTTTGACAAAGAAAGTGGTGAAATGACGGGTGTGATCAACGATTATATTAAATATGCAGTGGACTGTCTGGGAAACAGCAGCCTGAAGTTTAATATAGAAGGCTTTGACTCCCAGGAAGAACTGATCCAGGCATTAAAAGACGGCAGGATCGACATGATCTTTCATACCAGCCAGAACCCTTATGCTGCAGAACAAAATGACATGGCCCTGTCCAATACGGTCCTTGTTTCCAGTCTGGCAGCAGTGACCGGTAAAAGATCCTTTGATGAAAATGAAGAAAACAGCGTTGCTATACCGAAAAGTGATCTGAATTTAAAATGGTTTATTTCCTATAATTATCCGACATGGAAAATTATGGAGTATGATTCCTTTGAGGATGCAAGAAAAGCCGTACAGGATAAAAAGGCAGACTGTTTTCTTTCCAGTTCAGGCCGGGCGACAGAGTATGTCAATGACAAAAAGCTTTACAGTGTTTTTCTGACACAGCCGGACAATATATCCTTTGCAGTCAGCCGGGGAAATTCCGTTCTTCTGTCGATCCTGAATAAGACTTTGAAGTCTATGCCTACATCCAAACTTACAGGTGCACTGTCTGCCTACGATAATGCTTCCCAGAAAGTTACTCTGCTGGATTTCATAAAGGAGAATCTGTTGGCGGTGGCAACTGTGTTTATCTGTGTATTTCTGGCAGTATTGCTGGTGATCCTTGGTATCCTGCAGAAAGCCAGGAGCGCAGAGACAAAAGCCAAAAAGGCAGCCAGACAGTCTTATGAACTGGAAACTGCCCTGATGCATGCGGAAAGTGCAAACTCTGCAAAAACTACATTTTTGAATAATATGTCCCATGATATCCGAACACCTATGAATGCTATCATTGGTTTTACATCCCTTGCTGCTTCTCATGTGGACAATAAGGAGAAGGTAAAAGAATACCTTTCCAAAATATCAACCTCCAGTGAACATCTGCTTTCGCTGATCAATGATATCCTGGATATGAGCAGGATTGAGAGCGGAAAGGTAAAGATCAATGAGAATCCGCTGCATCTTCCGGAGCTGCTCCACGACATACGTACTATCGTGCAGCCCAATATTACTTCCAAGCAGCTGGATTTTCTGATCGATACCGTAGATGTAAAAAATGAAGATATCATTGCGGACAAATTGAGGCTGACGCAGATCCTGCTGAACATTCTGAGTAATGGTATCAAATTTAACAGGACCGGTGGAACGATCAGTTTAAGGATCCGGCAGCTGAAATCTGCACCGACAGGATATGGAAACTATCAGTTTATTATCCGGGATACCGGAATCGGCATGAAGCCGGAGTTTCAGGAACATATATTTGAATCTTTTACCAGAGAAGAAACCTCAACGGTAAGCGGGATCCAGGGAACCGGCCTTGGAATGGCGATCACCAAGAATATTGTAGATATGATGGGAGGTACCATCACAGTAAAAAGTGAAGAGGGACAGGGTAGTGAATTTACGGTAAATCTGACCTTTAAATTATGTGGCGAAGCAAAAAGCTACGAAAAGATCGAACAGCTTCAGGGTCTTAAAGTTCTGGTCGCAGACGATGATACAGATACCTGTCTCAGCATTTCCGGCATGCTGACAGAAATAGGTATGCGGTCAGAATGGACGGTTTCCGGGAAGGAAGCGGTGATCCGGGCAAAGCATTCCATGGAAATGGGTGATGAATTTTACGCATATATCATTGACTGGCTGATGCCGGATATGAACGGAATTGAAACGGTAAGACGTATCCGACGGGTTATCGGGGACAGCAGCCCGATCATCATACTGACTGCATATGACTGGTCAGATATAGAAGAGGAAGCAAAAGAAGCAGGTGTAACTGCCTTCTGCGAAAAGCCACTGTTTATGTCGCAGCTACGCGAATTGCTTACAAATCCTGTTCCGAAAACAAAAGAACCGGAAAAAAGGGAATGGATTTACAATGGAAAAAGAATTCTTCTGGTAGAGGACAACGAACTGAATCAGGAGATCGCACAGACCATTTTGGAAGATGCAGGCTTTATGGTCGAGACAGCCAATGATGGTGTGGAAGCAGTCAAAAAAATGGAACAGGCGGTTCCGGGACAGTATGATCTGATCCTGATGGACATCCAGATGCCTGTTATGAATGGCTATGAAGCTGCAAAACAGATTCGTTCATTAAAAAACAGAGAAACAGCGTCTGTACCGATTGTTGCAATGACGGCAAATGCGTTTGAGGAAGACAGAGAAAAATCTTACGAAGCCGGTATGAATGGATATCTGGCAAAACCTGTCAGTGCGGAAGCTTTGATCAATACGATTGATAAGATTATGAAAGATAACTGACAGAACATTAACCGATATGTATATAAATGAATGTAAAAACTGACCAGGGGCCTGTTATACAGCCTTCTGGTCAGTTTTTACATACAAAGCAGAGAGATGATCATTTTAGGAATCAATCATATTTTGGGCAGTTCACAGTGATATGCGATGCCAAGGGGTGTAACGAGAAGAGGATGTACAGGTCTGTACACAGGAAGTTTCAGTTTCTTCTCAAAAACGGTTGTAAATTCTTTAAACATGGAAGATCCGCCTACAACGTAAACAGCCGGAACCTGATAACCATGGAGAAATTTTTCGGTAATAACAGCCATTTTTTCAACGGTTGCCTTGATTACAGGAAAAATTTCATCTTCTTTTTCCGGAGTGGTCTTTAAAATTTCCGCTTCCTCATAAGGGATTTTATAGTGTCCGGCCACAGTCATGGTCATATGGCTGGCTCCGGTAGCCTCATCGTCTGTGTAAATGACTTTGCCATCTTTCAGGATACTGATGCCGGTTGTACCGCCGCCCACATCTACAACGGCGCCGTCTGTAATTTTGAGGACAGCAGCGGCAGCGGTAGGCTCGTCTACGATATTGGTAACCTCAAAACCTGCACCTTCCAGGACATAACCGATGCTTTTGACACTGCCTTCCGAAACACCAGGAGGGATGGCAGCTGCACCGTAGGTAAGTTCTGTGCCAAGCTTTTCTTCCAGTTCATTTTTAAGCTTTGTTACAAGCTGGACGGATTCGTAATAATTAACGATCACCCCATCCTGAATGGCATGGGACGGTGCGGAAATTCCGGCGATGGGACGGTTGTTCCGGTCAACGACAGCAAGAACGGTGTTGGCAGTACCAAGGTCAATGCCCGTTTTCAGACGGCCGCGGAATTTTTTGCATTCACCGGTTTCCACAAGTTCTGCGAAATTGGACAAAGTTCTGTTTTTTAATTCCATTCAAAATACTCCATTTCTTTCGGACAAGGACAAAAAAGATTTTGTCCCTGATATGAATTTTAATAATTACGACCGGTAAAGATGGCAACGGATCTGGGCCGCATGCAGAAATCGTGCTCAATACGTGGCTCCTGGCTTTCTTCATAGAAATAACGGCCATCTCCGTCCCCAAATGTGTTGACACAGAGATACCATGCACCAGGGCGTGCAAGTTCCGGAAGCGTAACCGTTACATCTTCCCAGTATGCGTTGATAACGATGTAGATCAGGTCATCGGCGCCTTTGCTCTTATCATAACCTGCAAAGCTTACGGCGAAGGTGTGGGCATCTCTTGGGATGGTCACATCCCTTGCATTAATGTTATGGGTGTGTATGCTTTCCATACCGCATACTGCGTTTGGAAGCTTGCGGGAGATGACAGGGTGGTCTTTTCGGAACTGGATCATATATTTGAAAAATTCGAAAAGATCGTGATTTTTCTCCAGAAGATTCCAGTTGATCCAGGAAGTTTCGTTATCCTGGCAGTAGGTGTTGTTGTTTCCGTGTTTGGTGTTTCCGAATTCGTCACCTGCAAGGAACATCGGGGTTCCGCGGCTGGACATCAGTACCGCGCAGGCGTTTCGGATCATGCGGAAGCGGAGGGAAAGGACTTCCGGATTGGTGGAATCACCCTCTTCTCCACAGTTCCAGCTGCGGGTGTCGTTGGAACCATCTGTGTTGTTCCAGCCGTTTGCCTCGTTGTGTTTCTCGTTGTAGGAATAGAGATCGTACATGGTGAATCCGTCGTGACAGGTGAGGAAATTGACGCAGGAATTGTATCCTGCATAGTTGTCATTGTGATCGGAATAAAAACCGCCATACAGGTCACCGGAACCGGAAATGCTCCATGCAGCGTCCCAGGCGTTCCAGAAATCTCCCTTCAGGAAAGAACGGAGGCAGTCACGGTAACGGCCGTTCCACTCAGCCCATCTGCGGCTGGCAGGGAAAGAACCAACCTGATACAGTCCGCCGGCATCCCA
>OKVH01001602.1_pt1 | contig 10176 bp, 7 predicted proteins | sample 1604791 | NCBI WGS metagenome assembly OKVH01 (sample SAMN01760919, study PRJEB22395) | human gut metagenome | reverse complement strand
CCTGAGTAGGCCTTAAAACACCACTCGGCATATAAATAATAGCCTCGAGCTTCTGGTTATCTACCAGCTCGCGGCGCAACTGACCGTATGCTTTCGAGTTGCTGCGGAACAACACGCCATTGGGAACGATGCACGCACAGCGGCCGCCCATCTTCAGCATACGCAGGAAGAGCGCCACGAACAGGAGTTCCGTCTGCTTAGAATCAACGATGCCGCGCAGACTTTTGTCGATATCTTCAACGTCCACCGAACCAGTAAACGGCGGGTTCGCAAGAATCACGTCATAGCGGCTACGCACAGTGTTGCTCTTGGAGATTGAGTCCATGTAGCGCACATCCGGCGCATCCACACCGTGAAGCATCAGATTCATGGTGGAAATTCGCAGCATGGTCTGATCCATCTCAAAACCGCTGAATTGCGTGTCTGCCCCCTTCGCACCCGTGAAGCAATCCCACTGCTGACTTGTCATGTTCGTTTCGTAATTGCGACGAATATGCTCAGCAGCAGAAATAAGGAAGCCAGCGGTACCGCAAGCGGGGTCGCATATAAGCTCACCAGGCTTAGGGTCAATCATGGCAACCATCATGTTGCGGATTTGCGGCGGAGTACGAAACTGCCCGTTGCGGCCCGCGTTGGAGAGCTTTGACAGCATGTATTCGTAGAGATCGCCCAGATCACCAATATGTTCATCGTACTCGGAAAGTAATTCCTCGATACCATCAACGGCCTTCTCGAGCAATGAGGGCTTGCCTGCAGGGAAGCCAAAGTGGCAGACTCCATGGTCTTTGAGAATGCGGAACTGCCGCCCAGTTCCTTGATGAACGGGAATACGAACTCGCTTACGATGCGATACATTTCCTGAGCAGACTTGTCCTTGAAGCGACTCCAACGAAGTTCTTCTCCAGGGATTTCCGCGCCATAGGCATTGCGGTAAGCTTCCGGAAAAATACGCGGCTGCGACACACCCAGTACCTGCTCCATGCGCTCGGCTTCGAGTTCTTTTTCGTCAAGCGAGCGAATGAACATAAGGTAGGTAAGCTGGCTAATAACCTCGATGGGGTTAGTGATACCGCCTTCCCACATCTTCTGCCAGATGGCATCTACCTTGCTCTTGGTTGCTCCTGTAACCATGTTGATACCCTTTCTAAATAAGCCATTCACCGTACAAGCACGCAAAACGGAGAAAGCTATATCCGAAGAAACACTTCCCTAGCAGCCTCGTGTAACGTAAGACAGGCGCACGCAACATAATGACACCTTGACATAAAGAAACCCACGTACTCCCAACTAGATAATTATGGATTTGTCTACGCTCAAATTACATGTAATAAAGTACTTGAAATTACACTTTCCCTCAGTTGCCTGAAATAAAAATGTATTTACCGCATTATATTTCATTTCCGCACGTCAATCTTACAGTTCAAGCAATTCGGCTCAATCGCACGGCACACGTATACCACCTATATGCTCTTATTGGTTATTACCCAAAAAAAATAAAGCTCACTCGCACGAATCATTTTTCAAAACCTTTTACGCATTTTCGGAAAACTTCTAGGGGAATCACTTTTGTCGCTTCAGCGTACTTCATGCAACTTGTTGACAAATCAACAAACATAGGTTTTACTGTTCGACCGTTGATAAATCAACAACCTACTACAGAAAGGCATCATGGAAGAACGCTTCGAAACCTTCACCATTCTTATCAACAGAATCAACCGCAACATTCGAAAGATTAAAAATCAAGAAATGGCGGCGTATAACCTAAAAAGCATCCATGTATCGTGTTTGTATTATTTAAGGTTATCAGGCAACTTGACTGCAGCAGAACTAAGTGAGCGCTGCGAAGAAGACAAAGCGGCCGTTTCGCGAGCGCTTGATTATCTTGAGCGTGAAGGCTATCTCGAAGCTCCCACTAAAAGCCCTAAACACTACAAACGCCCCCTAGTACTTACCGAAAAGGGCGAGCAAGCAGGAGATGTAATCGTGAGCAAAATTGACCAGGTTCTGCGTGAAGTTGACGACAGCCTCACTCATGACCAGCGCGAAGTTTTCTACCAGAATCTGACCGCAATTAGCAACCAGCTCGATGTCATCGCTCAAAAATCCGCTCAGCTCTAGCCGCTCAACACTCCAGCGCTAACCATCCAATTCCTCAACGGAATTTCTTTAGCGGAATCGTTCAGTGTCGGCGAGCTAAGCACCCAACACCCCAACCCATCCATCCAGCACGAGTTAAAAAGAGAGTCCCCCTGTGTTTTTTCCCAAGAAAGTTTTCTGCCGTACCTTCCAGCTCGGCTTTCGTGCCGCGCTTCCCGTTTTACCCTACCGCGAACCTGTAATCATTAACTCATGTGCTGATTTAGGTCGAACCCTCAAAAAAGAAGGCGCAACTCACGTGCTTATTGTCACCGACCGCGGCATTGTCGAGAATGGTATTTCCGGCCTCCTAGAAGCAGCACTCAACAGATTCGGCATTCCTTATACCATCTACGATAAAACGCTCCCTAACCCTACCGTTGAACATGTTGAAGAAGCACTGAGCCTTTACCACCAAAACAAGTGCGATGCAATTATCGCAATAGGCGGCGGTTCGTCCATGGACTGCGCTAAAGCGGTAGGAGCACGCGTTGCCTACCCCAATAAAGCACTCGCACAAATGAAGGGTGTTCTGCGCGTATTAAAGAAAACGCCCACGATCATTGCCATTCCTACCACCGCAGGCACAGGAAGCGAAGTAACTTTAGCCGCCGTTATTACCGATGTACACGAACACCACAAGTACGCCATTATGAGCTTTCCGCTTATCCCCGACTATGCGGTGCTTGATGCAAGTCTTACCTATTCGCTACCAAAGCACCTTACCTCTACCACTGGCATGGATGCGCTCACACATGCTGTGGAAGCATATATCGGACGCTCCACTACCAAACAAACGCGCACGTTGGCGCTTGAAGCCACCAAACTAATATTTGACAACATCGAGCACGCCTACGAATGTGGCACAAACCACGAAGCGCGAAAGAATATGCTGCATGCAGCCTACAAAGCAGGCATTGCGTTTTCCATGTCGTACGTGGGTTACATTCATGCCATTGCGCATTCTCTTGGTGGTCAATATGGCGTGCCTCACGGCTTAGCAAACGCTGTTACCATGCCCTATGTTTTGGAGGCATACGGCGATGCAGCGCATCGGAAGCTTCATGAACTTGGTGTGGCAGCGGGCGTATGTAGCGCAGATGAAACCGATGCTGAAGGCGCGCATAAATTCATCGAAGCTATCAAAGAACTTAACGACAAAATGAACATTCCCACGAAAATCAGCGGAATAAAACGTGATGATATTGAACATTTGTCGCATACCGCCGAAAAAGAAGCTAACCCCCTCTACCCTGTACCTAAGCTTATGACAGCGCAAGAGCTTGCAGATCTCTATGCTGAAATTGCAGATTGGAGCCAATAATGACGAGCGAAGAAATTCAGGTAATTCTTGAAAAGCAACGTGCGTTTTTCAACAGCGGCGCTACTATTTCCGTTGACTTCCGCATTGCTGCGCTGCGCAAGCTTTATGCTGCTATTCGCACACATGAAGATGAAATTCACGCGGCACTCACAGCAGATTTAGGCAAGAGCAACTACGAAGGCTTCATGTGCGAAAGCGGACTAGCGCTTACCGAAATCTCGTACATGATTAAACATACGCGCAAACTCGCGCGCTCCAAAACAGTACACACGCCACTTGCTCAATTCGCCTCGCACAGCTTCACTCAAGCCGTGCCGTATGGAAACACGCTTATTATGAGCCCTTGGAACTACCCGTTCCTTTTAACTATCGATCCGCTTGCCGATGCCATCGCCGCAGGTAACACGGTAGTTTTGAAGCCGAGCGCCTATTCACCAGCAACCAGCAAAATAATCGCAACCATCGTTTCAGAGTGTTTTCCGCCAGAATACGTAGCCATAGTAACAGGTGGGCGCGCTGAAAACACCGCATTGCTTAAACAGAAGTTCGACTTCATTTTCTTCACCGGCAGTCAAACCGTAGGAAAAGAGGTGCTTCGCCACGCCGCCGAACATCTCACCCCTGTCGTGCTTGAATTAGGCGGCAAAAGCCCCTGTATCGTAGACGCGAGCGCAAACGTCAAACTTGCTGCCAAGCGCATTGTGTTCGGTAAATTTTTGAACTGCGGCCAAACCTGCGTGGCACCCGACTACATTCTGGTCGAACGCAGCATACGCGACCAACTCATCACTGAGCTTAAACGACAGATTGAACTTCAATTTGGAAAGAACCCGATCGAAAACACCGATTATGGCAAGATCGTCAATCAAAAACATTTCGAGCGTTTATGCAGCTTGATCGATACTAACAAAGTAGTATACGGCGGACAAACTGATGAAACATCCTGTCGAATTGCACCGACCGTCATGGACGGTGTTGTGGCAGAAGATGCCGTAATGGGCGAAGAAATTTTCGGTCCTCTTTTGCCCGTTCTTACCTTCGATTCATTTGACCAGGTAGTGCGTGGTTTGCAAAACAAGGCTAAACCGCTCGCAATGTATTTGTTCTCGAGCAATAAAAATCACATAAACCAATATAGGCGCGAGCTAAGTTTTGGCGGCGGCTGTATCCATGATGTAGTAATTCACCTAGCCACCAGCGAAATGGCATTTGGTGGCGTAGGAGAAAGCGGCATGGGCGCCTACCATGGCAAACGTGGGTTTGAGGCATTTTCCCACCTCAAATCCATCGTCGATAAAAAAACCTGGATAGATTTACCCATGCGTTATCAGCCTTATACGAGCAAGCTATACAACAAGCTGCTGCATGTTTTCTTGCGATAGCGAATCGTGAACTACTTAGCTCTATTCCAAAACGGAATACACCTAAAACGTTCTTTCTGTTCGGATAGCTTTTTCGGGGTAGCTTTTATCGGGACAGGTTTTCCTGCAGGCGCTTTTCTTGAGCGTCTTTATTGAAGCGTTTTGTTGGGTCAACTTTCCTTGCAGGCAGCTTTTTTCAGGGCAGCTTCCTAAAGCAGCCCTGAATATCTACACCCAGTTCGCCGCGCACGGCCTTTTCGACCGTTTCGAATGCAAGGGCATGGTCCTCATGACTTGCCATACCTGAAATAGTAAGCGTGCCAACCATGCCGGCACCTTTAATACGCAAAGGGAAGCACCCGCCCGCCGGCGCATAATCCTCATAGGACATTCCACGCCACTCCAGCGGATGAACCCCCTGTTCACACCAACATTCCCAGTAATATGAACTACCGTTAGTGGCGTATGCAATGTTTTCCTTACGACGAATCCAGTTGTCGCTTTCAGGCTTTGTCCCTGCCATCGAAAACGCGAAGAGCGTGCGACGGTTCAAGGTGATACGGGTTGCAACAGGCTTTCCCATCTCGCGAGCCCGACGAATTACATATAGTCCCATCTGGAGAGCAAGTTCTTCATCGATACGTTCAAATTCATAAGCGGTTTCCTGCGCCTGAATAGAATCCATCAGCACCTGAATATCGTTAGTTTCCTCCATAACAATCCCCCCACTGTTTTGGTTCCTTACTTATTCTTATTTTCTCAGAAATAACCCACTTTACTCTTCACGTAAAGCTTTAGGCAAAGGAATAGCAGAACCGATCAAGGCGGCAACAAGCATCACAGCAATGCCCTTTAACGGAAAGCACATCACGAGAAGCAAAGCAGCCATAACGGGCTGACGCATTACAGCACCCATCAAAGCAGCAGTACACGCAGCCACACAAAATACGGGTTCAGCCCCCGTAAGCACGGCAAAACCGTAACCTAAGCTAATGCCGGAAAAAATGAGAGGAAAGAAATGTCCGCCGCACCAACCTAAATTAATGCACGTAGGAGTGATGGCACATTTGATAAGACCAGTCACGATAAGCGCCACGGCAGGAATTACCACATAGTCTTCCATGAGGTAATGTATTTGAGCTTCACCTGCGAACATGGTATAAGGCAGCACCATGCCACATACCGCGAGAAGAGCACCCGCAAGCACCGCCTTCACAACAGGACGCTGTCCAAGATTCTTCGAAACACATTTGGACCCTCTGTTCGCCGCGTAATATACCCAACCGCATGCCGTACCCGCAAGCGCCAGCGGAATAAGCCAGGTAAGTTCAAAGGCTCCCACCTCTACCGAAGAAAAACGAGGTAATCCGCAACCTGATCCAAACACTTCACCCAAAACAAGAAATGAGCCTAGTGCACCCACTATGGCACAAAAATGCACAATGGCCTTCTGTGTTTTTGGAAGCTTAATATCCATATCGCCTTCAGCGCCATCTGCTGTACCAGAAAGAGGAGCCACAAAACCATAAAACGGAGCTGTGAACACCGCGGTAAGTGCCGCCTGAGTACCCGCAATAGTAAGCGCACGGATATCTGCCCCAAAGCGACGCATCCTATCACCCACCCAAGTACACAAGCCCGCAATAACGCCCGTAAGACCTGCTTCTGGACCTACACTCCCGCCGAACAACAATGGCAGCAATGCAGCGAAGGATAGTCTGCCTATCTGGCTATAGTCATAACGCCCCGTTTCCTTCACGGTGGCCATAACTTTGTTCAGCTCTTCAGGCTGGACCTTTACCTTCTTTGTGTATAAGCCAATAATGATGCCGCCCAATACACATACCAACAAAGGATATGGAATAAATCCGAAAGACCCTTAGCTAAGAATGGGAAATATATCAGCAGTAAGGGCGCCAAGCCACGCGGGTACCGTACTCCACAAAAAGCTGATGCCCTTATCCATCAGAAAGAAGAACAGCCACACAAAAGCACCCGCTAAGGCACCCGTAACTAAAACACAAACAAGAAAAATTATGCGATTTACCGGTTTGGCGAGGTTTGGCACGAATCCTCCGAAAACAAAACGTGTAATGGAAGCAGTATAACACGAGATACTTCTGCTTGCCGCCATTATCTTGTCTGAGCCTGGACAATACCCTCCGGCTCCGTTGTCCACCCCGGACAACGGAGCCGGAGGGTATTGTCCCATTGGTAGACACAACACTTCATGAATGATGTATCTTTGAACCCATATATAGCTTTCACTATCGCTATTATTAAGTAGACACAACACTTTTTTCTTTCGTCTTTTTTTATCTTGAAGGGAACTCATATGCCAAACACCTGGAACCCTGACACCTACACAACGGATTTCTCATTCGTCTTCCAGTACGGTAGCGATGTTGCAAAACTTGTTGATGTTAAACCAGGTTCTAGCGTTCTTGATCTTGGCTGTGGCAATGGAGTTCTCGCTCACGATTTCAGTAACCGCAGAATGCACGTAATCGGAATAGATCGTTCGCCAGAATTTGTCGCCACAGCACGAAAGAACTATCCTGATCTCACTTTCATAGAAGCTGATGCAACCAACTTTTCTCTCGAAGAGCCAGTAGATGCCGTCTTTTCGAACGCAGTACTCCACTGGATCGCACGCGAAAATCATCCCAAATTGCTTTCTTGTGTACATAAAGCTTTGAAACCAGGTGGGCAGTTCGTCTTCGAGTGCGGAGGCTTTGGTAACAACGAAAAAATTCATGAGGCACTTAAATACGCCTTCGCCAATCATGGCTTTGAATATCATTTCCCCTTTTACTTCCCAACCATTGGTGAGTATGCAGCACTTTTAGAACGCGCGGGATTTCTTCCAACATACGCCATACTTTTTGATCGCCCAACACCCCTTAAAGGCAATGACGGTATGGAGAATTGGATTAGGATGTTTATTAAAAAGCCTTTTGATGTCGTTACCAATGATAAAGAAAAAAACGCTATTATTACCGAGGCCGTCGACATCCTTCGAGCCGATCTCTGCCACGATGGATCCTGGGTTGCCGATTACGTGCGTCTGCGTATGAAGGCATACGGACAATACCCTTCGGTACACAAAGGAATAATCCAATAGCTGAAACAATTTATAATTGGGTGCTCTACAACCAAGATATCCCACCACAACGCACCACAAAATCCAGTGCTATCGCAAGTATCGAAACCCATAACGAATCGAAAAAGTCTATAAAAACGCTGCTTTTTTCTGACACAGACACGAGTCTTGCTTTAGGCTAGTGTCCGCATTGTTTTTTGCCCCAAATACGGGAATTATCGTCCAATTCAGAAGGAACTACATGTCAAGCTTGCAAGAAGAAATTGCCTCAAGACGTACCTTTGCCATTATTTCGCACCCAGACGCTGGCAAAACAACCCTTACCGAAAAACTCCTGTTATACACTGGCAGCATCCAAACCGCTGGCTCAGTAAAAGGCAAGAGCGGCTCAAAACATGCTGTTTCCGACTGGATGGATATCGAAAAAGAACGCGGTATTTCTGTAACGTCTTCGGTGTTGCAGTTTAACTATGAAGGCTGCTGCGTAAATATCCTTGATACTCCTGGTCACCAAGACTTTTCCGAAGACACCTACCGCACCCTAATAGCCGCCGACGCTGCCGTTATGGTCATCGATGCTGCAAAAGGCGTCGAAGCCCAAACCAAAAAACTCTTCAAGGTTTGTACGCTCCGCCATATCCCTATTTTCACGTTCGTAAACAAGCTTGATCGCGAAGCGCGGGACCCATTCGAGCTCATGGAAGAAATTGAAACGGTCCTTGGCATTGGCACCTATCCCATGAATTGGCCAATTGGCTGCGGAATAAACTTTCGCGGCGTGTTCGATCGCCAAACACGCAAGGTCATTGCTTTCGATAGCGACGGTCGCGGCAATTCTGCTAAAAAAGTTCAAGAAATCGAAGCCGAACTGGGCGATGAGACACTTGACGAGCTCATCAGAAAAGACAACCACGAAAACTTAATGGACGATATTGAGCTTTTAGATGGTGCAGGCGACGAACTCAATTTAGAAGATGTCCGCAGCGGAAAACTTTCTCCTGTGTTTTTCGGCTCAGCTCTTACAAACTTCGGCGTTGAGCCATTTTTGAAGGGCTTTCTTGAACTCGCTTCCACCCCGCGCCCCTATAACGACTGCCTTACCGATACCCTAGTCGACCCAATGTCGGATGCGTTTTCAGGCTTTGTATTCAAGATTCAAGCGAACATGGACAAAAACCATCGTGACCGCATTGCCTTTTTGCGTATTTGTTCGGGCAAATTTGAGCGCGGCATGGAAGCATTTCATGTGCAGGGCGGCAAGAAGCTCAAGCTTGCCACAGGCACCTCGCTCATGGCAGATGACCGCGCCATCGTAGACGAAGCATATGCCGGTGACATCGTTGGCCTGTTTGACCCCGGTATTTTCAGTATTGGCGACACAGTATGCACTGCAAAACACAAGGTGCAGTTCCCTGCCATTCCCATGTTTGCTCCCGAAATGTTTGCGAAAGTTTCCCAGGTGAACACCTTAAAACGCAAGCAATTCGTTAAGGGCATGGAAGAACTTGCCCAAGAAGGCGCTATCCAAATCTTTCGCGAACTAGGTGCAGGCATGGAAAGCGTTATCGTGGGCGCTGTAGGCGTGCTGCAGTTTGAAGTGCTTGAACAACGCCTGAAAAATGAATACAACGTGGAAGTGCGTAGACAAGGACTTCCCTTCTCTATCATCCGCTGGGTTGCCAACCCTGAAGAAGTTGATGTCCCCAAGCTCACCCTCACACACGACACCCTTCGTGTAGAAAACATGCGGGGCGAAAAACTTCTACTGTTCACCAGCGAATGGAACCTGAGTTATTGCGTCGACCATAACCCCAACTTAGAGCTTTCAGAGTTCGGAAACGTGACGTTTAAATAAGATAAAACTCACCTTTTCCAAAGTTTTTTCTTGACAATCCAGGTTTCATACAATTAAAGTGCACCTAGGTTGACAACCAAATACACCTAAACCGTTGAAGCGGGAGTAAAAGCGACTAACGCGCACACAGAGAGTTCGAGTAGCTGAGATTCGAGCAGTAGCAGGTCGCCACAATGGGCCGCAGAGGGCGCAGTTAAGCTGCGACGTAAGGACCACGTAAGTGTCCAGGATGTGATGGCATCCGAAAAGAGCACCTCGTAAAGAGGTGAATCAAGGTGGCACCGCGAGTTTATAAGTAAACCCGTCCTTGAAAAGCATGTTTGCTGTTTAAGGACGGGTTTTTTCGTCCCAGACACAGGCAACCCATCATGAGACGCAGGCCACGGCCAAGGTCCTA
>OKVH01001600.1_pt1 | contig 10181 bp, 1 predicted proteins | sample 1604791 | NCBI WGS metagenome assembly OKVH01 (sample SAMN01760919, study PRJEB22395) | human gut metagenome | reverse complement strand
CAGGTTATTTATCTGCTGCTTTTTTCCGCTTTGCACATTTTGAAACAGAAAAGTTAAGCTTTGACCTATCCAATAGAACGATTACACCACAAAAGACAATTATAAACAAAGCTAATAGGTCATTATTAACTTTAACACTAACTTATGATAAAAACGAAGTGCTGTTAAGGTGGAAACTCCCTGCTAATCACGAAAGCCAGAAGAAGTTAAAAGAAGAAATTCAAAAAGATACTACAAGTGAGACTGTACCGACCACTGACCGGGTAGAATACATTGATGAAAATGGTAATTTTATCCAGGGACCACCAACAAAGATTGCGCTGGGAAAAATTGAAGACCATAGAGTAGCGTATGTAGATGTCAATGGAAACCCAATTGCAGGAGCACCTTCTGTCATTAAATTTGGAGCAATTGCGGATCATAAAGAGCTATCTATACAAAAGAAAATATGAACCGAAAGAAGCAATACAGATGATTTCAAACGGAGAATGCGGTGTGTTTTCTAAAAAACTGATCCAGTGCTTGACGGCGGCAGCAAAGCAGCCAGAGTGGTTAAAAGTAACAAAAAGTCAAGCATGACAGAAGATTTGAGGCGATTTTATGAACAAGAAATTGAGTGTTTTAAGACGAATTACAGCAGTTGTTCTGTGTGTTACATTATTATCTTCGCAAGTCGTAGTTGCGAATGATGAAGATTCAGAAAGAATGGATGTGCAGACCAATAGTGAAATTACAGATATATCGGAGCAGGATGGTTTCAGCAGTGATACATCTGAAACATCTGATATCACAGAAAGTGATATTCCTGATTCTTTTGAAGGCGAATCAGAGCCAAATACAGATATTAGTTCTGAGGTGACAAAAAAATTCGACAATTCTGAAGATCAGGGATTTACAGATGAAGAAGAAACAATTATGGATGACGAAAACACATCGGACACATTGGAAGAAGTAAATCCAGATTATGAAGATGGAAAAATATGTATCTACAATTACCAGCAACTTCTGCAAATCGGTACAGGAACACAGATGTTTTCCGGAGACAAAGATGGAAATGTTGGTGAAGGGGATAAGGTTCTTGCAGATGGTGCAGAACTTACCTATGCGGCGGATGCTTCCTATTGTCTGATGAATGATATTCCAATCGATAACGAAAATATCTGGAACTTCCCATCTGATTTTACAGGCAGCATCACTTCATCATCTGAGCACACTGACAATATGGTATATGATTCAGCGACAGATACGATTTATGTGTATAACCGCTACCAGCTGGCACTGATGCAGGAAGAAGACTCAGACAGCGAACCCGTAATGAGTGAGGATTATATTGCTGAAAAGGTTGGAATGGGACAGGTTTTCACTTTGGAAGATGGTTCGTATCTTACTTACAGCAAAACACATAATTATGTGCTTGCTTCTTCATTTACAACAGAAACACCGGAGCTTCTTGCCAACAAGGCTGGAACAGAGGAGACAACTCAGGATATTACTAGTGCATATCCATCTGATTATGAAGGAAGAAATTATTTTGGTCAGGTAGTAAAAAAGATCGGTGATAAAAATTACATTCTGATTGGAAACGAAACACAGCTTCGGGCAATCGGAACAGATACGGAAGTGACAGAACCAATCTGGCGGGTGTATGAAACAAAAGAGAAAAATGGATTACTATATATCTGGAAACCAGCAGCTGATACACAGACATACAAAACAGAACTGTATTATCCGGGGGATGCGGATATTGTAAAGTTTAATGATACATATAACTGGTCAGGCAAGGAATTGTATGGAAATAAAAAAGGTGAGCACAAGCTTGGAGAAAAAGATGAGCAGGATGGTGTACTTGGAATTGGTGCCACAAAACGATATCACTATGTGAGTAGTACGATTCAGGAGTCAGCCGATATGACAGTAACTGCAACAGAAAGTACTGCCAGTGATTCCGAAGCAGCATACTTTGAAGCAGATGAAACTGTAAAAGACAGTGATTCGATTGATATGATTCCGGCAGAAAGTGAGGAAGTAGCTGAGCCAGAAAGTGATGATATAGACGCTTTTACAAGTGATGGTGACGAAAGTGATTTTACTGATGATACAAATCCGGAAAGTATAACAGTTGATGAGAATAAAACTTATGTACTTACTTATGATACGTCAAAACATAGCAATACCAATATTGCAGGCTCCGGATATAAATACAGCAAGGATGCGAATTACATCATCTTTCGTGATATTGACCTTTCCAAAGAGGGTACCAATTCTAATGGAGAAGATGATGACTGGGATCCAATTGACAATTATCAGGGAAACATGGAAGGCCGAAAGGGAATGGTTGAAGGTCAGAGTATAACCATCAGCCATATCAACATTTCACAGGCTAATGCAGTCAATCAGGACAATCAGGCAGAATATGGTATTGGATTTTTCAGAAATCTGACAACGTCATATTCTACATCCCTTACAATATCTCAAAATCCAATCACTGTGAAAAATATTACCCTTTCTGATGTGACGGTTTCTACTACTACAACAAAAGTTAAACAGAATATCAGTTTGATTGGAGGTGTGCTGAAGCTCCTGCTTGGAAATTTAAGTGGACTGAAACCGGATCCGCAATCTCTGGCAACAGGTGGCTTTGCTGGCGTTGTAAAAGGAAATATCCAGATTGAAAACTGCAATGTGGAAAATTTACATGGAGTTTCCAATGCAAATGACCGAACCGGTGGTTTCGCAGGTTATGTCAGTGGTATGACACAGTACGACCTCATATCAAATGGATTAGGAGGTCTGGTTACTACTTTAACCAAAATTCTGAATCTGATTCCTCTGCTTGGAGCCGGTGATTTGCTGACTCTCCTTTTAAATGGAGGATTACTCAGTGTAAAAAATCTTATTCCGGTAGGATATGTCAATCCAAGTATCCAGAATTGTTCTGTAAGCGGTGGCACTTCTGTTACAGGTCAGAAGAGTACCGGTGGATTCGCCGGGGAAGCCATCGGTGCAGTGATGAAAAACTGTTCTGTAGGCGGCACTACCACAGTATCTGGAAATGACTGTTCCGGTGGATTTGTGGGACGTTCTGCGAATGCAGTCGTAGCAGGTGCATTAAGCAGCCTTGGTATTGAATTAATGGGAAATTTCCCGGTCAATACAGTTATGCTGAACTGTAGAATCGACGGAGCGGTAAACGTATCTGCACAGGGATCCCAATCTAAACCATCTAAAGAAAGTGGTTATGCAGGCGGATTTATAGGAGAAATGCGAAATAGTTATGCGGTGGACTGCAGTATTTCCTCTCTTGGCGCTGTATCTGGAAAAGATTATACCGGAGGATTTGCCGGTATAGCAACTCTTGGTGATGTAGCGGATATTGATGAAAGCCAGGGACTTCTGGTAATTGTAAAGGATCTTCTTACAGGGTTGTTAAATGGTAAATTTACCAACATGGATCTTCTGAATCTTGTGGGACTTCGACCTTCTGTTATAAGCGGATGCACCATCGCAGGAGATAATATTTCTGTAACAGCAAACGGTAAAAATGCCGGTGGACTTGTGGGATATGCAGGTGCTGTCCAGATTTCCAATACTTTAGAACTTACAGACGATTCAAAATCAACTACTAAAGCCATCCAGCGAATGCTTAATAAGACTGGCGTTACCTATGAATTTGCAGACCGTGTGAATCAGATCAATGCAGTTTCCTCTATGAAGGTTTCAGCAACAGAGAATGCAGGAGGAATCTTAGGCTATGCGAAAATGACCAGTGTCGGTGATGTCCTTGGTGGAACAGTTACAGCAGCGGATTACATGCGTTTTGAATGTAAAGATTGTTCCGTAAACGGAGGCTCTTTGGGACTTACAGTTACTGCGTCAGATCAGGAGAATGGTCGTGCTGGAGGTGCTATCGGTTATGGAACAGGTGGAGAAGTAAGGAAAACATCCGTCACAAATCTGAATTCTGTAACGGCTGGAAAGTGTGCAGGAGGCTTTGCCGGATATTTCGGAAGTGGTACTCTTGCTAATGTTGGTGGTATTAAACTTCTTGGATTACCGCTTTTGAAAATTGACAGCCTTCTTTCTGTAGGGCAGATGATTGAGACGTTTACAGTTGACAGCACTGTTTCAGGTGTTTCGTCAGGATATAGTGTGTCTACTGGCAATGAGAAAGGTTACAGCGGTGGCTTTATTGGAGAATGTATTAGTGGACGAGCAAGGGACACAAAGATCAGCAACCTGAAAACGGTTACTGCAGCTGCAACATCCGGAAAAGCCGGAGGCTTTGCAGGTTTTGCCAAAGCAGGAGATGCATTAAGTGCAGGAGATTCCACTACATCAAAACTGACAGGAATTGAATTAGAAAATCTGCTTGGAGTTGTCAGTGCCCTGAGACCGGAGTTCAATAATACTTCCATTGCCTATGTTTCAAATGGAAATGATCCTCAGGTATTCGCTGATATGGCGGGCGGTTTTGTGGGTGACGGACAGGCAGTAGATATCAACTATGGAAACAACAATTCCGGATTCAAAGCAGACACAGACACCAATCCATCTTCGAATGAATCTACAGATGAAAAGAATAGTGAAGAAGATTTCAGTTCAACAGACACGAATAGTGAGGATGGAACAACCAAAGGCGAGACTGGTGCGATTGCAACAACAAATATTACCGGACTCTCTTATATAAAGGGAACCAGCTATGCCGGTGGTTTTGCAGGAAGGCTGATGCCTGGTGATGTGGCACAGACAGGTTCTATTAAGTTACTGGGTCTTTTAAATGTAACGCAGCTTCTCAGTGTTATGGATGTGGCGTATCCGAGAATTTCCGATTCTTCTATTAAAGGAAATAACTTAGTTGTAACAGCATCCGGAAAAAATGATGATGTGGTGCTTGGAGATGCCGGAGGATACATCGGTAATGGAAAAGCAGTTATGCTCAAAAACTCTGACGTAACTAATGTAAAAGAAGTCAAGGCACCGTATCATGCCGGGGGTTATATCGGAATCATGCGGTCCGGAAGTGCAGCGGAGGCAGGAGATGCAACAGGAGATCTTTTGAACAGTGTTCTTGGTAAGATTCTGAGTCTGAAAGAGTTGGCGAGTGTCTTGCAGGCTGCATCCAGCAAAATTACAAATTGCAAAGTTGCTGGTACCGCAGATGGATTGACTGTTACGGCTGACAGCGGATTTGAAAACGCAGAAGGCTATGCAGGTGGCTTCGTTGGAGAGATGCAGAGCGGTCATGTAGATAATTCAGCAAATGCTGTTGATTCCGGAAAAGGCACGGCAGTGGAAAATCTTCTGAAAGTAGAAGGACTTCGTTATGCCGGAGGATTCGGAGGTCTTGTAAAAGCTGGAGCAGTTGCAGAGATTGGAGCTAAATCATCAATTCTTACAAAAGTGGTTGATCTGACAGGATTACTTTCTCTGGTTAATGCTTTTGTTCCGGTGATCAGTAATGCCAGTGTTAATTCTGTAGAAAAAGGGTTTACCGTTACAGGTACTCTTGAAAAAGACAGCACCAACGATGCGGATGCCGGAAGTGCCGGAGGCTTTATCGGATGCGGAACTGGTGTACAGATCAGCAATTCCGATGTAAATAAATTGCAGCATACAGGTGTCAGTGAGCCAAAGAATCTGCAGCAGGAAGATGGCAGCAGTTATTACGGAAGCGACAGTGCATATGCGGTAAGTGGTTATCGTTATGCCGGCGGCTATATTGGGAAAGCTGCTATGGGAAGTACGGCGGCTATCGGAGGTGCAAGCGTTCTGGATCATGTACTTTCTGCTACAAATCTGTTATCAGCATTGACCGTAGTTGCATCTATCATAGACAGTTCAGATGTTTACGGAGCGATAGGCGGATTTCATGTTCTTGCAACAGATGGAGACGGTGATACCGGAAGAGCCGGTGGATATGCAGGAGAACTTCTTGGAGTTCAGATTCAGAATAGTAATTCTTATAATTTTGCACATATCATAGGGCGTGAAAGTGCCGGTGGATATGTTGGAACCATGGAGCCGGGAAGTGCGGCAGATGTGGTAAATGGATTAAGTGCTCTTGGAGGACTGATCAAGGCAGATAATCTTCTTGGCGTTTTACAGGCATTTGTTCCTGTGATCAAAAACAGCGAAACAACCTGTGTACCTTGTGGAGGTGCTGTGAGGGCTCAGGCTGAAAGTGATGACAGCATTTACCGTGGACTTGCAGGAGGATATGCAGGTTACAACTATGGCGGTCAGATCTGGGGAAACAATACGGATAACTGGAAAGGCACTGCATATACAGGAACCGTAAGAGAATGTGCGGCCTATCGTATCCGTTCCGTATATGGAACGGAATATGCCGGAGGTTATACAGGACTGATGCGGTGTGCGAATGTTGCAGATACAGGAAGTCTGAAGGTTTTATTTGGTCTTATCAAACTAGATAATCCGCTGACGCTTCTTCAGGCAGTGTATCCGACAGAAAAGAATACAGTTGTTTATGGACCGCTTCGTGGACTGGATACGGATACCTGGAACAAATGGGTTGGTGCTGTCGGTTCTTATGGAAGTTACGGTAATAAATTACAGGCACTTGGTGAAGTCAATGATCAAGAACAGTTAAATGAGATCATTTCTCAGTATGCATATGGATACGCAGTCACAGCAGGAAGGAGCATTCTGGCAAGTAAAGCAACACAGGGCGGTTCTGCCGGAGGCTATGTAGGCCGTATGGAAGGAGGAACCGTTACGAACGGTACTGCTGTAGATCTTCAGTTGGCAGAGGCTTATAGAAGTAGCGGTGGATTTGCAGGTGAGATGCTTACAGGTTCTGTGGCAAACACAGGTAACGTTTCATTGGCAGGTCTTAAGATTATAGGTGCAGACAGTCTGGCAGCATTAAAAACCTTTGTGCCGGTTGTAAAACAGTCTCATGTGGAAGGCTATCGTTCCGGAGCAAGGATTAAAGCAACTGGTATTGCAGACAAAGACCCGGCAGGATTTGCCGGAGGCTATGTGGGAAGGATGATCGGCGGCCAAATCTGGGGAGATGGAAGCAACTCCTGCAGTATCACAAATTTAAGGCGTGTAGATGGAACTTCCTATGTAGGCGGTTTTGCCGGAAAAGTAGATCCAGGCAGTGTGGCAGCTATTGATACAGCTACAAAGCAGGGACTTTTGAATAAGCTTCTGGATGTTCTTATGGTAAATGCTCCGGCAGAGCTGATCAAGGTTCTGAATGCCACCGTTTCCACCATCCGCTGTGCATCTGTTTCAGCCTGGGATGACTGGGGCGTGATCGTAAACGGAACCTGTCAAAGCGGCAGCAATACCGGGTACGCAAAAGCAGCTGGAGGATTCGCAGGAAGTCTCTGTGGAGCGGTCCTTGGCGAGAAGGATAAGCCGGGAAGCGGAATCCATGCGGATAAGATCCGCTCCGTAGTGGCCGGTGAATATGCCGGTGGATGCTTCGGTATTGCGGATGTTTCCGGTGCCGCAAATATCAGTGCAGGCAATGAAACCTCGGTATTACAGTATCTTTTAAAGCTTGGAAGAACCGATGTGCTGGATGCGTTTAGAAGCTATATATATTACGGAAATGTCACAGGCAGTCTCGATGCAGGGCTTGGCGTCAGTGCTAACACAACAACAGATGCAGGACAGAATAATCAGGTTACATACAGCGGAACAGCTGGCGGATTTGGTGGTTCACTGTTAAATGGATCTGTCAAAAACAGCAGCGTAACAGGATTAAATTATGTAACCGGTCTGAACAGCGTCGGCGGTTTTATTGGTTACTCCGGAAAAAGCGGCGTTGTGAAACTGGAGAAGCTGGATGTGCTGGGAAATAATACCGGACAGCTTCTGGGCGGTGCCCTCGGTGTCCTGGATATTTTTGGTTCCCACATAGATGACAGCAGTGTGACAGGAGTGCCTGGTGGTTATACGGTTCAGAGTAAAGGTGGAGAGGAACAGATTGCAGGAGGATTTATCGGCTATGCAAATCTTACCAGAATGTCAGGATGCAATGCCGGAGGTGCTAAAAATCAGGAAAATAGCCTGAAACAGGTAGCATCAGGCGGAACAGCAGGAGGCTTCGCCGGAAGAACAAGCTTTGCCTATCTAGCGGATGTAAAACTGGATTCCACAGTAGTCGACGCTTTGCTCGTAGTTCTGAATAACCTTGTAAAGGCGTTGTATCTGGATAAGATTCAGGATTCCAATCTTTTGCATATTAATCTTGGAATTGTGAAGGTTGATGCACTGTATGAGGGAAATCTTCTCCATGTGAATCTTCTGGGACTGGATATTTCCGTTGGGCTGTCTAAAAAGTCTGATGATAACAATCAGCAGACAGATTTTGCAATCATTAAGATCGGAGATTCCTCTATTAAGCTTCCATGTGACAAAAACGGAATCATAACGAAAGATAATGATGTAAAGTCCAACATCAGTGTCAATCTGATTAAGGCAAACAGGACAAAAATCACAGACAGCAATGTATATGGAATCAGTACCGGATACGATGTCTATGCCGGCGGTGCCGGAAATGATGCAGACGGTACTGCAACAGATGGACGAAGCGGAGGCTTTGTAGGATACAACGACGAAGGACTACTGAAAAATAACAACATGTATTACTGCGATGTGATCCGTGGAACATCTAAACTGGTGGGACCATTTAGCGGAAAAAGTGATCTGGAATCTGTATATGACTTTAATACAAAAGCAGGTGTAGAAGGTGAGAATAACAATTATCGTATTTACCGAAAACCGGCGATTAGTTTTGATGAGATCAAAAAGAATTCGAAACTTCTGACGGATACGTTCAGTCAGGAAAATGGATGGAGTATCTTCTCAGTAAAACATGTAGTGCAGGTAGATGAGTATAACACCTTGCAGAATGCAGTTATGGCAACAAAAGATTCTTTTGAAACAGCAGATCTGAATGCTTATGTATCAGATGCAAAAGCCGTTCTGATGTCAGATACCAAAACGACAGTCAATACAGAAGATAGCACATCACCGGAACCATCAGATGCACAGGATCCATGTGATGAATATGTAAATCTGACCATTAATAAGGTATGGAAAGATTTTCGGAATATGGATGGTATCAGACCTGATTCCATTACGGTCACGATTTCCAGAAGCTGGACAGATGCAGATGGAACGGAACATACAGAAGTTGTGCCGGGATATGATAATTATGTGATTACAGGCGATCATTCAAAATCTACATGGCAGGAGATTATTAAGTCAGAAAAACCGGATAAGCTGCTCCCGGCCTATATAAAAGATGTTAACGAAATTCCGCATTATTATAAATATTTTATCACCGAAAGGGAAATAAAAGGATATACAACTACAATCGAAACCTCTAAAGATGGATTTACCTTCACGATTATCAACCGGCATTTTGCATTGCTTCCGGATACCGGCGGCGAGGGCATTAGGATGTTTATCATAGCAGGTGGTCTGTTGTTAGCGTTCCTGCTTTATACCGGACGTAGAAGGAAAAGGAAACAGACGATGTAGGAAAGGAGGAGCAGAGTCATGAGAGAGATATGGCTGCGTGGGGAACTTCCACCGTAAATGCTGAAAGAATCCCCAGCGAACCAATAAAAAATCAAAAGAAAGTGAGAAGAGGAACATGAAGAAATTAGTATCAAGATTTATGGCAGTTCTGATGGCAATGACCATGATACTGTCCATGAGCATGACTGCATTTGCAGCAGAAGCTCCAAAAGGAACCCTGACAGTCAACAATACAGTGGCAGGAAAGACTCTGGATCTGTATCAGATTTTTACAGCAACAAAAAATGAAGCGGGCAATGTAGCATATACACTGAACAGTGCATATGAGGGATTCTTCCAGAGCAAAATTTCTGGTGCTTCTACATTAACAGGTGAAGCATTAAGTGAAAAAGCATATAACTATGTTAAAGATCAGGTCGGAACAGATGGAAGTAATGGCGCAGCGTTTGCAAAAGATATCTTGGACTGGATTCTTAAGAATGCTACTACTGTAGCTACTACTCATACAACTGCAAATACAACCGCTGATACTACAGTAATTAATAACCTGGATTATGGATACTATGTAGTTTATCCATTAGGTGCAACAGATACATCTACAGCACCTGGAAATGAAAAAGTAAAATCTGTAGCCTCTTTAGTTAGCGTTACAGGTA
>OKVH01001597.1_pt1 | contig 10197 bp, 10 predicted proteins | sample 1604791 | NCBI WGS metagenome assembly OKVH01 (sample SAMN01760919, study PRJEB22395) | human gut metagenome | reverse complement strand
ATGGAGCTGACCGAAGAACTGCGGGAGCAGCTGGAGGAGGCCGTGGACGCTATCCGCCAAAAATACGGCAGGACGGCCATTGCCTTCGGCAATGGCGAGGAGGGTGAGGTCCTTCCGGAGGAGGAACTGTAACACGGACGACGCTGCCGTCCGTGTTCTTTTTGTATAGGGACATTCCCATAGGGCATAGGGTGTTGTGAAAGGAGCGATGCGTATGCTGTCTGCTGCACTGTTGCTGCTGTGCAATAGCCTGTTTTTGTCCCTGCACCTGACCGGTAGCGCCGGGTCATTCCCCAAGCCCCTGTCTGCTGCCCGGGAGAGGGAGTGTCTGGAGCGCTGTGCCGCCGGAGATTTGGAGGCCCGGAATATACTGGTGGAGCACAATCTGCGCCTGGTGGCCCACATCATCAAGAAGTATTACACGCAGTCCACTGACCAAGAGGACCTGATCTCCATCGGAACGATCGGGCTTATCAAGGCGGTCAATACCTTCCGCCCTGACAAGGGAATCAAGCTGGCCACCTACGCCGCTCGTTGTATAGAAAATGAGATACTAATGTACTTCCGGGGACAGAAAAAATTGCAGGGGGAGGTGTCGCTGAACGAGGCGCTGGACACGGGGCCGGAGGGTGATGCGTTGTATCTGGGCGATGTGGTGGGAGAAGAGGACACCATGCTGGAGGAGCTGCAAAGCAAGGAGGACAGACGTCTGCTACATCAGCTGCTGGCCCGGGAGCTGACCCCTCGGGAGGCGGATGTCCTGCGGCGGCGCTACGGCCTGGACGGCCATTTGCCCCAGACACAGCGGCAGGTGGCGGCCCATTACGGTATCAGCCGCAGCTATGTGTCCCGTATTGAGAAAAAGGCGCTGCACAAGCTGGAAGAGGCCCTGCGGGACCAGAGATAAAAGGTATCTTAACAACGCCTTAACGGCTGTGGCGGAAGGCTGTGCAGGTTGCATGAGGAAACATTCGCGCGGCGATAGAAATTCTCGCAACTGCACATTGTTTTCTATAATGAATTTGTTATAATAGTAACAAAAGACTGGGCGTTTCGGAGGAAAAGTGTACCCATGAGAAACTTTAAATGCTCCATTGCGGATATGCGTAAGCAAGTGTTTGCCGAGGTGGCGCGGCTGGCCTATGAGGGCGGAGACTACCGCCGCATGGAAAAGCTGCCCTACAAGATCGTTCCCGGTGAGGTGGGCAACCAACGGGAGTCCATCTTTTTGGAACGGGCTATCGTAGGCGAGCGCATACGGCTGGCTATGGGCCTGTCCCTGCGGCCGGTGGCGGAGCACAGCCTGCTCAGCGATGGGGTGGAGGAGAGTGCCATCGCGGAGAAGTACTACGATCCTCCACTGGTGAACATCATAAAATACGCCTGTAACGGCTGCACGCCTACTCACTATGAGGTCACGAATGCCTGCCAGGGCTGTCTGGCCCGCCATTGCCAGAATGCCTGCCATAAAGGGGCCATTGCTATCGAACGCGGACAGGCGCATATCGACCAGGATAAGTGCATCAAGTGTGGCAAATGCCGGGATGCCTGTTCCTATCACGCCATCATCAAGTTTACCCGGCCCTGCCAGGAGGCCTGCGGCATGAATGCCATTGGTCAGGATGAGTACGGCCACGCCAAGATCGACCACGACAAGTGCGTCAGCTGCGGTATGTGTCTGGTGAATTGCCCCTTCGGCGCGATCGTGGATAAGGGCCAGCTGTTCCAGCTGATCCACGCCATCCGTCGGGGCGACGAGGTGGTGGCGGTGATCGCACCGGCATTCTGGGGCCAGTTCGGAGACAATGTAACGCCGGGACAGATCAAGGCCGCCATGCAACAGCTGGGCTTTGCCGCGTTGGAGGAGGTGGCCGTGGGCGCCGATCTGTGCGCGGTGGAGGAGGCCGAGGAGTTTTTGCGTATGGTGCCGGAGAAGCAGCCATTTATGGCGACCTCCTGTTGTCCGGCATGGTCTGTGATGGCCAAAAAGGAGTTTCCCGGCTTTGCGCCATATATCTCCATGACCATGACGCCTATGGTGCTGACAGCGCGGCTGCAGAAGCGCCGCCGGCCTGGGTGCCGCGTCGTCTTTATCGGTCCCTGCGCCGCCAAAAAGTTGGAGGCCAGCCGCCGCAGTGTCCGCAGTGATGTGGATTTTGTCATCACCTTCGAGGAGCTGAGGGGAATGTTCGAGGCCAAGGGCATCGACTTCAGCCAGATCCCCGATCTGCCCTCCCACTACGAGGCCAGTGCCCCCGGCGTAGGCTTTGCCGCCGGCGGCGGCGTGGCCAAGGCAGTGGAGGAGGTGATCCACCGCCTGCACCCGGAGGTGGCGGTCAAGACCGCCGCCGCGGAGGGGCTGAACGAGTGCCGGAAGATGCTGCGTATCGCCCGGACGGGCAAGTATGACGGCTATCTGCTGGAGGGCATGGCCTGCCCCGGCGGGTGTATTGCCGGTGCCGGTACCGTGCAGCCGCCGGAAAAGTCCCGCCGTGCGCTGGAGAAGTATAAGGCGGCGGTATCTATCAGTAACCCGATGGACTCCCAGTATCTGGAGGGGACCCGCCTTCTGTACGAAAACGAAGCGGACTGGGACCGCGTGGGTCGGCATTGACGAATTTGGTGTACAGAAAGAACGAAAGCGCTCCCGTTGGGGGGCGCTTTCGCCTATTGTGGCGGAGATAGCGGCAGCGGACGCGTTCTGCCGCGCTTCGACCGTGTGCGGTGTTATAATGACAGACAGCAGAGTGCCCACCGCCAGCCGGGCGGCGGAGGAATGGGGGTATAACAACGGAAATGAGACTGCATGAGCGTGAACACAGGCGCTATATCCTGCGCCGCATGGTGTATGAGTTGTTCGGCGTTGGCGGTGAGGACGGTGGACGTCCCATATCTGCGGCGGCCGCGGCGAAGCCAGTATCCGAGGAAGATGCGAGATCCGGTGCGGAGACAACGGTGGGCGGCATGGGTAGCCGCTGAGTATATAGGAAAACGAGCGCCATCCGACAGGACGGCGCTCGCTGCTTATGTCTCCGGTTCTATGTAGTCCGGCTGCTCCAGTGCTTCATCCGGTGTCGTATCCTCTGCCGGAGAGGGATCGGGGAGCTGCGGCGCGTTGGGGGCACGGTCTCCCAGGGCAATGGCGTAATAGTCATAGGTCACCAGTAGCTCCGCGTAGTAGTATTGCAGGGACACACGGTCGTTGATGGCGTTGACATAGCCCTCCGGCACCGTGACGCCGGGGTTGGCGGTGAAGGTGCGGGTAGAGGACTCATACACGCCGGCGGCGGTGGCCCAGCTGTTGCCGGCAGCGGTGGGCAAGATCACCAGAGGGATACTGCCGTAGGCATCGGCGGGGTCGTAGTCCTGATCCAGCACGTCCCGGCCGGACAGCAGACGGGAGTCATATTCCAGTCCGAACAGATTGCTCAGCGTGGGCACGATGTCCACGGCACTGCACGGTTCGGATACGGTAACAGCTTCCTCCATGCCGCCGCACCAGAGGATCAGCGCGTTGCGGTAGCGGGAGGTGTCACGCTCCGAGTCCGTAAAGCCCCGCAGCTCGTTGTAATAGTCCGTGTCTGTCTCTGACAGCAGGTAGGGGTAGTGGTCGGCGGCCAGGCAGATGACGGTGTCGCCGGCAATACCGGCCTGCTCCAGCGCGTTTACCAGGTAGGTCAGTGCGTTCTCCAGCTCCAGGTTGGCGGCCACATAGGCCTGGACCTGGGGGGAGGCGTTGGGATAGGCGGCCTGAGCTTTGGCACGGTTTTTGGCGGCCATGGCGTGGCCCCATCCGTAGCCGCCGTGGCCGCTGACGGTCATGTAGTAGGTATGGAAGGGTGTGCCGTTCTGTACATAGGTGTCAATATACTGCGTGATGGTGTTCTGGATCATCTCCAGATCGGAGTAGGGCCAGCTGCCGTCCTCGGTCAGCTGCAGACCGTTGCCCTGACCCTGATAGTCGTAACCAAGGTTGGGATGGGTTTTGTCCCGGCGGTAGTAGTTGTAGATATTGTTGTGGTAGGCGGCGGTGGTGTAGCCCAGAGCCCGGAACTGATTGCCCAGGGCAAAGGGCATACTGTTGTTGGCTGTGGCGTAGAAGCTGACATTGCCGTTGACCCACGTGGGGAGCAGACCGGTCATCACCGCGTACTCGCCGCCGGTGGTAGATTGGCCCCAGCCGGGCTGATAGAAATTGTCGAACACGAAGCCCTCGTGGGTCAGACGGTAGAGGGTAGGCGTCAGTTCCTCGCTGATGAACCAGGGAGAAAAGGACTCGGCGGTGAAAAGAATGAGGTTCTTGCCCTGGAACATACCGGTGTACGCGTTCTGCTTGGAGGGCGTCAGCGAGCCGAAGTAGTCGGACATACGGGCCACGGCGCTGCTGGAGGCGTTCTCTGCCAGGGCGGCAAAATCGATGTTCATGGTATTTTCGCCGTAGACCACCGGCGTTGTGACAACAGGGGTGTCATCCGGCACATCTGTCTTCGTGTCTGTGTCCGGCAGCCGGGGGCTGGGGTGCCCGAAAATGGCGTAGGTGATCTCCAGACGGACACTGGCGTTGAGCCCGAAGTGGGTCACGCCGGTGTCGGTGGTGAAGTTGTAGGTATAGGCGTCGTGATAGGTGCCCCAGCGGGCCAGGCCGCTGCCGATGCCGCCGAACAGCAGGCATACGACCAGCAGGAACAGCAGGGACCAGCGGCCCATGCGCTGCTCGGTGACGATGCGCCGGCGCAGCAGAATGCACAGTGCCAGCGGGACAAAGGCCAGCAGGATGAAGGGCAGGCGGGGCAGCACGACATCCGGCAGGACCGTGTCGCCGAAAACGCCCACTACATCGCTGGCCATGTTGCCGATGAAGGACAGAGCGAAGTAGGACTTGAAGTAACTGCGGCAGCAGTACTCCACGCACACCAGCACCGTCCACAGGGCGGTGGCGGCGATAGAGACGATGGTAGCCGCCTGGCGGTGACGGAACAGATTGATGAGCAGACTCCAGAACAGCCCTGCGCCCAGGGCGAACAGCACCACCAGCACAAGCGTCCCGGTGAAGAAGGTGCTCTGCCTGTCAAAGGCCCGTAGCAGCAGCTCGTGGTACAGCAGCGCCGCCGGGAAGAACACCCAGTTCAGCGGGCCCCGAGGCAGAGAACTGGTATCCAGCCGGGAGGTGGCGGTATGTTTTTTTCTATCTCTCTCGTTCATACAACGTATACGTCCTTTAATGGCACCCGAGGGGCATCGTAGTAAGTGTTATGGTAACACAAGACGCCGCAGATTGCAACCGGCCCGGAACGCATTTCAGGTCCGCAGGAGCGCGTTTGCGGCAAAAAGCCCTCCGAAAAGGCCGTCTGGCCTAAGGAGGGCTTTTTCATTCATCGGTTCTGCAAATAGTGCTGTAAGGCATTGCTCTTGTCCAGCCGCCACAGCAGCAGGCCGCCCAGGCCATAGCAGGCCACGGCCTCGCCCAGGCCCACCGTCAGGGCATTGAAGGCGTAGGTGGGCCAGAAAGCAGCGGAGGTACCCGCCTGTTCATAGGCCAGGACCAGGCCGATCAGCACGGTGTTGGCGATCACCGGCGGCAGAGGGGCCAGCCACTTCTTTTGGCACCGGGCGGTCAGCAGGGCGGCCAGCAGTGTGGCGGCGGAGCCGACCACGATGTCCAGCACGCCGTAGGGGCTGAGCAGGTTGGCGATCAGGCAGCCCACGCCCAAACCCCAGGCTGTCTCCGGCAGGAAGAAGGGCAGGACGCACAGCGCCTCGGAAAAACGGCACTGGATAGGACCGTAGGTGATGCCGAAAATAGAGCCGAAATAGCTGAGAACGGCGTAGGCGGCGGCGGTCAGCGCCGCGAGGGTCAGTTGCTTGGTGTGTAGCTTCACGGGGTCGTTTCCTCCTGTTCCAACACATACCAGTCGCCCTCCAGCGCGAAACCGGAGGCCACCATGGCATTTTTCAGCAGGTCCGTATTGCCGGAGGGATGGGTGTCCGCATCGGCAATGGCCACCTGCACCGCATCATCCGCGCGGGCCAGGACCTCCAGCGTACAGCCCTGCTGCTCCAGGAGCGCGGCCGCATGGTCCAGAGCGCTGTCCATCGGGTCAAAGGGTTGGTCGTGTGCGGAGTTGTTCTTTTGTGCCTGCTCGGTGTCTCCGCCGGTGCCGTCAGACGGCGCGGCGCTATCTGGCACATCGCTGCGGTTTCCGCCGTAGTAGCTGCTGACCATGTCGTTGTCGGCATTCGTATCGGCGGAGGCGGCGTCATCTGCAGCGTGATCGGTCCGGCCGGCGCGGCCTTGCAGCGCCAGGGGAAACGCCGCGCCCACGATGACCAGACATGCGGCGGCGGTCAGCAACCATTTCTTATAATTGCGTTTGGGATTGGAGGCGGCGCTGCCGCCCTGGGGCGTTCTCTCCACCTGTGCCATAATGCGGTCCGTCAGGTCGGAGGGCGGCAGGGCGTCGCTCGCCAGCGCTTCGCGAAGCAGTTTATCCATCGGGTCAAAGGGCTGCTGTGTCACGGCTGCTCCCTCCTTTCACTGATCTCTGTCTGTAAGACGGCCCCGCCGTCAAAAAGGTTCCCGCTGCCGTCCAGCAATTCCCGCAGCCGCATCTTGGCCCGGCTGATGCGGGACTTCACGGTGCCCTCACTGATCTCCAGTGCCGCGGCGATCTCGGCATAGTCCAGCTCCTGCATATACCGCAGCAGCAGGACCTGCCGGTGCTCCTCTGACAGCCGGGACAGCGCACGGCGGACGGCCTGCTGTGCTTCCGCCTGCTCTGCCTGGTCCTGCGGGCCGGGGCCGTCATCCGGCAGTTCCAGCTCGGTGACATCATCCATGCCCCGATGGCGCTTCTCCCGGCGGAGCCAGTCGATGGCGGCGTTGGTGGTCAGGCGGTAGAGCCATGTGGAGAAGCGGCAGGTACCGCGGAACTCCGGAAGTGCCCGCCATGCGGCGAGAAACGCCTCCTGGGTCACGTCGTCTGCCGCCGCTTCGCCGCACAACCGCAGGGCCAGACGGTATACCTGTGTCTGATAGGCTTCCACCAGCAGGCGGAAAGCTTCGCTATCGCCCTGCTGGGCGCGGCGCAGGATGTCCTGTTCATTGTTCATCGCAGATCCCTCCTGACACCCGCCGCCACCCGGTACAGCTCCTCCAGTGTGGTCAGGCGGACGATCTGTTCTTTGTAGTAGTTGGCGTGGCTCACGCCCTTGAGATACCAGCACAGCTGCTTGCGGGCCTCCAGCAGGGCGATGTGCTCGCCCTTGTCCGCAACGGCCAGTTCGATCTGGCGCACGGCGGTGTCCCAGCGCTCCGCCAGCGGCGGCAGGGGAGGAATGGGACGGCCCTCCAGCGCTGCCTGGGCCTGTTGAAACAGCCACGGGTTGCCGAAGCAGCCCCGGCCGATCATGGCCATGTCCGCGCCGGTGAACTGTAAAATGCGGACGGCGTCCTCTGCCGAAAAGATGTCGCCGTTGGCGATGACCGGCACGGATACCGCTTCCTTCACCTGGCGGATGGTGGTCCAGTCAGCCTGACCGCTGTACATTTGGGTGCGGGTGCGGCCGTGGACGGCAATGGCACTGACGCCTGCCTGCTCCAGCATTTTGGACAACTCAACGGCGTTGATACTGCCTTTATCCCAGCCCCGGCGCATTTTCACCGTCACGGGTACGGGGCTGGCCTTGACCACCGCCTCGGCCAGTCGGGCAGCCTTCTCCGGATCCTTCATCAGGGCAGAGCCGTCGCCGTTGGCCACTACCTTGCCCACCGGGCAGCCCATGTTGATGTCGATAATATCTGCGCCGGACACCTCGGCGGCGATGACGGCGGCTTCAGCCATGCAGGGGATATCGCTGCCGAAGATCTGGGCAGCGGCGGGCTTTTCGTTGGGGGCCAGCTTCAAAAGGCCTCGGCTTTTCTTGTCCTGATAGCACAGAGCCTTGGCGCTGACCAGCTCTGTGCAGCTCATGCCGGCGCCCAGCTCACGGCAGATCTGGCGAAAGGCCAGATCCGTAACACCGGCCATGGGTGCCAGGTACAGTTTGGAGTGTATTTCTACGTTTCCGATATACATGAAGGGCTCCTTTGTGCGTACTGCGTTTCTGCCGGATATTGTACCACAGAAATTTCCTATTGACAATCGGAATTAACTGTATATACTGTTAATATACAGTTTGCACAAGGAGGCCTCTTATGCAGCTATACATCGACAACCGCAGCGGCGCGCCCATTTACGACCAGATATACAGTCAGATCAAGGACGCCATATTGTCCGGACAGGTGACCGAGGGCGAGGCGCTGCCCAGCATACGGGCGCTGGCCAAGGATCTACGTATCAGCGTCATCACCACCAAGCGGGCCTATGACGAGCTGGAGAGCGAGGGGTTCATCTACACGCTGCCCGGCAAGGGATGCTTCGTGGCGGAGCGTAGCACGGAGCTGCTGCGGGAGGAAAATCTCAGGAAAATAGAGAGCCACATGCAGGAGATACGGCGGCTGGCCAACGCCTGCCGCCTGACGGAGCAGGAGCTGGACGAGATGTGGCGCTTGCAGAAGGAGGAAGCAGAATGAACGCATTGGAGATACGCGGCCTGACGAAGCGGCGGGGCGATTTTGCCTTACAGGGGCTTGACCTGACGCTGCCCGCCGGCTGCATCATGGGACTGATCGGCGAGAACGGTGCAGGCAAGTCCACCACCATACGGCTGATCCTGAACGCTCTCAGCCGGGACGGGGGCACCGTCGCCGTTTACGGCAAGGACAACCGGGCGCTGACCCCGTTGGAGCGGGAGGACATCGGCGCGGTGCTGGACGAGGTAGGGCTGCCGGAGTACATGACCGCCCGGCAGATCGGCTGCATGATGGCTGGCATTTTCACCCGCTGGCAGCCGGAGGTGTACAGAGACTATCTGCGGCGGCTGGCGCTGCCGGAGGATAAGCCCTTCAGGGACTTTTCACGGGGCATGAAGATGAAGCTGGGGCTGGCGGCGGCGCGGAGCCATCAGCCGAAGCTGCTGCTGCTGGACGAGGCCACCAGCGGCCTTGACCCGGTGGTGCGGGACGAGATACTGACCATCTTCGCGGACTTCACCCGGGACGAGGAGCACGCCGTGCTGATCTCCAGCCACATCGTCAGCGATCTGGAGAAGATCTGCGACTACATTGCGTTCCTGCACAAGGGGCGGCTGCTGCTGTGCGAGGAAAAGGACCGGCTGACGGAGGCGTACGGCATCCTGCGGGGCGGTGCAGAGGACATTGACCCGGCGGCGGTGTGCGGGAGGCACACCACGCCCTACGGCACGGAGTATCTGGTGCGGCGCAGCGCCGTGCCCGCCGGTATGGCGCTGGGACAGGTGAACATCGAGGATCTGTTCGTGTTCATGGCAAAGGAGGCGTGAGATGAAGGGATTGTTTTATAAGGAGGCGCGGAGTCTGTGGCACTTCGGCAAGACGTATCTGCTGATGCTGGTGATTTTTCTGGGGCTCGCCCTGTACCAGTCCACGGACAGCAGCGGTGGCGCGGTGTGGATGCTGTATCCCATATTCTTCGCCGGGACGCTGCCGGCGTCGCTGATCGGCGACGATGAAAAGAGCGGCTGGCAGTCCTGCTGCGATACGCTGCCCGTGACCCGGCGGCAGATCGTGACGGTCAAGTACATCACCTGCCTTGTCACGGCGGCGGCAGTCTGCCTGCTGGCGGTGCCGGTGGTGCTGCTGCGGCACGATACCGTGGCGGCCATGCCGTTTCTGGCGATGATGGCTCCGGTGGGACTGATCGTCCCCTCGGTCATGCTGCCCACCACCTACAAGCTGGGCGCCACCAAGGGGCGCGTGGTGTATATCGTCATGCTGATGGTCATGGCGGGGGTCTGTGTGCTGCTGGTAAACCTGTCCAAGGAGTCCGGCGCGCCGGCCACGCTGTCTCCGCTGGCGACTACGGCCATCTCGCTGGCGGTGTTCATCGGCAGCTGGGCGCTGTCCGTAAAGTGGTTCAAGGCCCGGGAGCTGTAAATAGAGCAGAGGGCGGCGATTACCCGCCGCCCTCTGAAAAAATTGCAGGAAAAACAGGAAATGGGTGTTGACATTCTGCGCGGTACTTGCTATAATAAGCAAGCTTGAGTTCCAAGACGAAAGCGCACATGGCCAAGTAGTTCAGTTGGTTAGAACGCCAGCCTGTCACGCTGGAGGTCGAGGGT
>OKVH01001585.1_pt1 | contig 10247 bp, 8 predicted proteins | sample 1604791 | NCBI WGS metagenome assembly OKVH01 (sample SAMN01760919, study PRJEB22395) | human gut metagenome | reverse complement strand
CGCTCTTGGTATTACGGGCGTTATCACTCCGCAAGCCTCCTCGTTCTTGCATAACGCAAGCACCATTGGTTTTGGATTACGCAACACCAGATCTTACTTACCTTCTCAGAAAAAGAGGGAAGGAACTGAAACCAAGGCAAAGCCCAAGGCTCGTCTGTCGGCAAAGCCTAAAGATGAACCCAAAGCAAAACTCAAAGGAGCACCTAAGGCGCTTCCGGAAGACAAAACAAGCACACCTCCAAAAAAGACCAAAGAATAACTTAGTTAATGCAACCACACGTGAAAAGGCGAGCTGCATGCTCGCCTTTTCTATGCTCTAGAACATCTCAAGCTCAGTGCCGTCTGTTCACTTTTATCTAGTCCCCCCCCCAAAAAAAGTTAGCCCTCTGAAACCTCTGCTCGAAGGCCATTTTTGATCCGAATTTTCTTACTTTTCTATCAACGGCGAATGGCATGTTTTTACCGTTCATCGTTTTGTTAAAAACCGTGAAACATTCTTTTTTTACCGAATCGCAAGTTAACCTTGGGTTACTTAAACCTTGCAGTGCTTTTATCTTATCAAGGCTCTCACGTCCTTATATCGCCGCTTGATTACAGCTTAATTACTGCTTCAAACTGCGCCAAGCAAGCGGCCTGAGCATTCGTAACCAGTTTCTCTTCGAAAGAAGAGTTTGTTTTCCAAGAAATCTATCGTTGAACAGGAGTTTTATAAAAAAAGACGAATCTATACTGCAATAAAAACCAAGCGATCTGAAACCATTTTACGAAGGATCTCATACCTTCAGAGCGGAGGCTTTATGGAAGCGATATCGCTAACAGTCACATCGTCCACATCTGCTGACACCTTAGAAAGAATCGTCCAAGACGCCAACGTAAACACAAAAGACTGCTATCAATGCGGAAAATGCTCTGCCGGATGCCCTGTTGCACCACTCGCAGACATGACGCCACGCGAGGTAATTCGAAACCTACAACTAGGACTAACTAAACCAGTTCTTGAATCGAATATGCCCTGGTTTTGCATTGGCTGCGGCATGTGTTTAGCTCGCTGTCCTCAATGCGTAGATTTACCCAGCCTTATGACCGCCTGTAAAAAGGAAGCAAAAGCACAAGGCTACACTCCTATCAAAGAAGTAGACAAATTCAATACGCTCTTTATCGAAGGAATATATGACAAAGGCGTATCGGATGAAGCCCAATTGGCCATGAAGTATAACCTGACCTCAGGCCACTTCCTGCAAGATGCTTTGGATGCCCCCAAGATGCTCACCCGCGGCATGATCAATGCAAAAGGACACGAAGTTGAAAATGCCGATGAAGTTCGTGCGCTTATCGATAGAGTACGCACTATCGAAGGAACACCCACTTCATCACCCACAACTTCTTCAACATCTGACGCAGGCCCATCCGAAGCAGCACAAACAAACACTCCAAAACAACCATCACTCTTCGGTTTGTTTTCTCCTTTTAAGAAGGGAGGCACAAAATGAAATATGCGTATTTCCCCGGATGCTCCGCTTCTTCAACAGGCATTTCCTACACACTTTCGTATGACTATGTAGCTCGTTGCAGCGGCATTGAGATGGAAGAAATCCCTGATTGGAATTGCTGCGGCGCCTCGGCAGCACACAATGAAAGTCATCTGTTAGGTGACGCTCTACCCGCCCGTTCTCTTGCGCTTTCAGAAGCTACCTTTGGTGATACCCCGGTGTTAGCTCCTTGTGCAGGCTGCTATCTCCATCTAAAAGCAGCCACAACACATGCGCGCGAAAGCGAGGAGCAACGCGAAAAAATCGAAGAAGTAATCCAACGTCCTTGGAGTGCTTCCGCCGATGTAATCAACGGCATTGAACCCTTCCTTAGCGAAGAAGTTCAGCAGCGCATCAAAGACCACGTTTGCCGCCCCCTTGATGGACTCAAAGTTGCCTGCTATTACGGCTGTGCCCTTTTACGTCCCGTGCAGGTATGCAACTTTGACGACGATGAACGCCCCCAAGCAATGGAGAATCTTCTTGCTCTTACAGGAGCAACCCCCATTGAGTGGTCGTTTAAAAATGAATGCTGCGGCGCCTCGCACCAGGTAACCATCCCCGATGCAGGAAGAATGATGGTAAAACGCATTCTGGAAAACGCCGCCGCACAAGGCGCGGACGCTATTGCGTGCGCCTGTCCTCTTTGCATGCTCAACCTCGACATGCGCGAAGCAAAAGCAAACGCCCTGCGCGCGAAGGAAGGTAAAGAGCCGCTCGATATTCCTATCTACTATTTCACCGAGCTCATAGCTGCAAGCTTTGGCGCTGACGAATCAAAGATTGGTCTTACCAGGCACTTCCACCCTGCTGCCGATCTTCATGAACGCGCCCACGCTTCTTGGGAAGCAGACCAGGCAGCCGCAGAAGCAAAGCGCAAAGCAGAAGAGGCTGCCCGTGAGGCAAAACGAGCCCAGCGCAAAGCACAAGCACAAGCCAAAGCAGCCAAAGCTAACACCAACAAATCTGCAAAAGAAGAGGTGATCGCATGAGCAGAATTGGAGTATTCGTTTGCCACTGCGGCACCAACATTGCGGCAACTGTCGACGTTGAAGCAGTGGCCGATGCCGCGCGCATCATGCCCAACGTAGCATATGCTGTAACCAACAAATACACCTGTTCAGATCCCGGTCAACAAGCTATTGTTGATGCCATTGAAGAACATAATCTTGATCGTATTGTTATTGCTTCGTGTTCGCCCCGCATGCATGAACAAACCTTCCGCAAAATGCTGGCAGAAAAAACAAGCATCAATCCTTACTTGCTCGAAATTGCCAACATTCGCGAACAGTGCTCGTGGGTTCATAAGGGCAAAGCAATTTCTACTCCTAAGGCAATTGACTTAGTTGCTATGGCAGTTGCCAAGGTTGACACCAATAAGGACCTTTTCACCTCAACCATCCCCGTAAACAAGCGAGCACTTGTTGTGGGAGCAGGAATCGCCGGAATTCAGGCAGCACTCGATATTGCAGATGCAGGTTACCCGGTAACTCTTGTTGAACGCAACCCCTCCATCGGCGGCAATATGGTTAAGCTTGATAAAACCTTCCCCACCATGGACTGTTCAGCCTGTATCTGTACACCCAAGATGTCCGAGGCTGGAAACCACCCCAACATCACCATCAAAACGCTCTCTGAAGTGGAAAAAGTTACCGGTTATATTGGAAATTTTGAAGTTACTATTCGCGAAAAAGCCAAGTATATTGACTACGATTTGTGCACGGGTTGCGGTGCGTGCGAAACAAAGTGCCCCAGCAAAACGATTAACGAATTTGATGAAGGCTTGTCCGAGCGCACAGCAATTTATAAACCCTTTGCTCAAGCTGTTCCCAGTAAACCAACCATCGATGCCGCGTCGTGTCGCAAACTTAAAGAAGGCAAGTGTGGCGTATGTGCAAAAATTTGCCCCACCAACGCCATTAACTACGAAGACGAAGACAAGCTTGTTACAGAAACATACGGTGCGCTCATTCTTGCCACGGGCTATAACCTTATTGACTGGACCAAGCTTTATGGCGAATACGGCTCAGGCATGTATCCCGATATCATTTCGGGCCTTCAGTTCGAGCGCCTAGTTAATGCCTCGGGCCCAACCGAAGGGCATATCCAGCGTCCCTCTGACGGAAAAGAACCAAAAACCGTCGTTATTATTAAGTGCGTAGGCTCACGTGATCCCAACAAGGGTGTTTCCTATTGTTCAAGAGCCTGCTGCATGTATTCGGCAAAACATGCTCATCAATACTTAGACAAGGTCAAAGATGGCCGTTGCTTCGTTTTTTACATGGATGTACGTTGCGCAGGTAAAGGCTACGACGAGTTCTATATGAACACCTTGCAAGATGGCGCCACCTATGTTCGCGGACGCGTATCAAAGATTTACCCCGAAGACGGCAAACTCGTTTGCATGGGTGAAGATACGCTTTCAAGCCAAGTGGTACGCGTTGACGCCGATATGGTAGTACTCGAAACTGCTATGGTTCCTTCTGATGGTTCCACACAAATCGCCACAGTCCTTAACGCCCAGCGCGGACCTGAGGGCTTCTTCACAGAAGCCCATCCTAAACTACGCCCCGTTGAAACCAACACGGCAGGTATTTTCCTTGCAGGTGTTGCTCAAGGGCCAAAAGACATTCCCGATACCGTTGCTCAAGCAGGAGCAGCAGCATCAAAGGTTATTGGTCTTTTAGCGAAGGGTCAAATTGAATCGAACCCTATGATTGTCCATGTTAATAACGCAAAATGCTCAGGCTGTGGTGCCTGCGTAGATATTTGCCCCTACGGCGCAATGCAGCTTGAAGAGGTTACCCTGCGAGAGAATTCACAGAAGGTTACCCGCATGGTAGCAAAACCCAACCCTGGTCTTTGCCAAGGCTGCGGCGCCTGCACGGTTGCTTGTCGCCCAGGTGCAGCTGACCTGCTTGGATTCACCGACGAAGGCATTATGCGAGAAATGGAGGCGCTGCTCCGATGAACGCTTTTACTTCTACCCCCACTCAACCAATACTCAACACTATTGAATCTACGGAAGACGAAAAGCTTGTACCTGCTGGGGTTTCTGACGAAGCCAGGAAAGCTCCAACAGAAGAATGGCAACCAAAAATTCTTGCCTTCTGCTGCAACTGGTGCACCTACGCTGGCGCTGACCTAGCGGGCCTCAACCGTATGGAATACCCTGCTGACGTGCGACTTTTGCGCGTTCCCTGTTCAGGACGCGTGAACCCACAGTACGTTTTGAAGGCCTACCAAGATGGCTGCGATGGCGTGTTAGTTTGTGGATGCCACCCTGGCGACTGCCACTATTCAACCGGTAACTACTTCGCAAAACGGCGCATGCTTATCTATAAGCGGTTGCTTGAGTATTTGGGACTTGAGCCCGACCGTTTTATCATCCGTTGGATTTCAGGCTCAGAGGCAGGAAAATTCCGCGACACCGTAATCGAAGTAGCTGATCGCATTCGTGAACTCGGTCCTCTCTCGAATGACCTTCCTAATCTTTTGGCTGAAGAAATTCCTCATCCTATTGCGGCAAAGTTTGAATGGCTTGCCACTCCCATGAGTGGAAGGGAGGATTTGTAATGGATTACACCGAAATTATCCGAAAGCGTGCTGTTGAGCTTATAGAATCAGGTGAAGTTGCCTGCGTCATCGGCTGGACTGCGGGTCGCCTTGAGTATCAGCGCACTCCTTTCTGCGCGAACACGATAGAACAAGCGGAAACCCTTGTTTGTGACCAACACTGCGAACACGCCTTAGGAAAATATGTTCTTGAACAAAAAGACAAGGGACGCGTAGGTCTCTTAACCCGCGGATGCGAATCCCGCGCCATTAATCGCCTTATTGCCGACAATCAGCTCAAACGTGAAGAGGTGTACCTTATTGGTATTCCCTGTTATGGTTGTACTACACGCGAAAACGTTGAACTTAAGCGTTGTGCAGAATGCCAGTTCAGAAACCCGATTATTTATGACGAGCTTATTGCCGATCCCGCACCCGAGCCCAAAAATAATCGCTTTGCCGACGTTGAAGAGCTTGAATCCATGAGCCGCGAAAAACGTCGCGCCTTCTTTGATTTGATGTATGAAACCTGCATCCGCTGCCACGCGTGTCGTCAAGCATGCCCATGCTGCACGTGTAAGGTTTGTTTCGCAGAACAAGAGCGCGAAGGATGGCAGGGTAAGCAGTTCGACATTGAGCAGTCACGCTATTACGGCGTTACGCGCTCGTTCCATGTGGGAGATCGCTGTATTGAATGTGGCGAATGCGAACGTGTGTGTCCGATGGGTCTTCCTCTTATGACGCTTATGCACAAACAGGTAAAAGATATTGACGAGTTGTTTGGACCCTACGAGGGCGGCGGATTAACGTCTGAGCCGCACGATGCTATGCGCATGTTCAAGCAAGACGACGTCGAAGAATTCATGTAGGAGGAAGAGATGAGATTTGACACTGACCAGCTCACCGACCTCCTTGAGGTCACAGCTCAGGCAACCAATTTGTATGTTCCTGCCGTAATTAGCGGAACATCACGATTCGCACTGTATGGAAAACAAGGTGAAACCACTGAGCCTAATTTCGAGCTTCAAAACACCAAAATTCCGCCCAAAGTATTCCTATTCCCCTCAACGGAAAAGCTCTATACGTGGGGAAGGTCTTCTGAGGGTTCGTTTATCGAAAGCGCACTGCAGCAGACAGCGCCCTTTGTGATGTTTGGTATTCGCCCCTGCGACATTGCCTCAATTGAGCGCATGGATGAAGTCTTTTTAACCAAAGGGTATGTTGATGAGTTTTACGAATCAAAACGCAACGCTATGACTACGGTTGCCCTGGCGTGCAACAGAACAAGCGATTCCTGCTTCTGCGATTCGTTGTATTCCGACCCCAACGAAGCTCCTTCGGCAGACATTTTGCTGCTGCAGGGTGAAGGTGGTTTTGAGGTTCGCGTTCAGAGCGAAAAAGGCGAAGCACTTGCAGAAATTTGGAAACCCTTCCTTAAGGAAGGTGGTGTAGAGCGCGAACCCGTAAAATGCGCCATTCAGGTAAACATGAACGGCGTTGCTGAAAAGCTCCACAACATGTTTAACGACCCCTTATGGGATGAAGTGTCCACCGCGTGTTTGACCTGCGGTTCATGTACATTCATTTGTCCAACGTGTCACTGCTTTGACTTAAGCCAAGCAAAGAAAAAGGATGAGAATGCGCGTTTCCGCTGCTGGGATAGTTGTATGTTTAAGGATTACACCCTTATGGCAGGCAACCATAACCCACGCGAACAAAAACGAGCGCGTGTACGTCAGCGCTTTATGCATAAGCTGTGCTTCTTTGAAGAGCGCTACGGATCACCTTTATGCGTTGGTTGCGGACGCTGCTTGATCGACTGTCCGGCGACCATGGATATTACTGCCATCATCGATAAGGTAAATGCGGCAGGCGCGAGCGCGACAACAGGCACGGCCAACGCGACAGCGAGTGCGGGTGCGGGCACGACAGCGGGTGCGGGTGCAACTCCTGCTGGGGCTGCTGGCGCGAGCGCGACTTCCACCATAACAGGGGCTACTGCTAGCAAGGCTGCGACTTCCACCACGGCAGGCTCAAGGGGAGAGGAGTAATCATGTCCGATATTGTAGTTTCCCATAATTGCGCAAAACTGTGCGAAGGATCATCCCTTGTTCCAAAAGTGGTTGTTATTGCAGGAATCAAAGATCTTACCCATGATGTAAGGCTCTTCACCTTCAAAACCCCTGATGGAGAAGCCCCTTTTGATAATCTGCCTGGCCAGTTAGGAATGTTTTCCGTACCGCCTTTTGGTGAGTGTATGTTCTGCATTACTTCCCGCGGTGATGATTACGTTGAAATGGCCGTGAAAAAAGTAGGCGTTGTAACTGAGCAAATGCACAAGCTTAAAGTGGGAGACCAGGTGGGATTGCGCGGACCCTACGGCAATTGGTTCCCGTACGAATCCGCCCGCGGACGCAACATGCTGTTTATTGCAGGTGGCATTGGTATGGCTCCTGTACGCGCATTTTTGGAATACTGCCTAAAGCACAGAGAAGATTACGGGCGCATTGATTTGGTATACAGCGCATCAACCTATGACGACCTTGTTTTCAAAAAAGAGCTGTTTGAAACGTGGCCTTCTTATCCCGATACACATGTCCATGTAAGTCTCTACCACGGAAACGATGAATGGACAGGGCCAGTTTCGTATACTGCTCCATTTTTGGAGGAAGTTGTAGCAAAGGAAGGGCTAACTCCAGAGAATACCGCGGTTACGCTTTGCGGTGGTCCAAGCCTGTTTAGAACGTGCCGAGAATCATTGAACAAGTTAGGATACGACCCTGCAAATATTATCACCACACTTGAAGCACGCATGAAGTGCGGCGTTGGTAAATGTGGACGTTGTAACATTGGCGGCCATTACATTTGTCTCGATGGTCCTGTGTTTACCGAGCTCGAACTCGCCGACATCCCCAGGGATTTATAATCCCTGGGGCGTAGCTCCGCTTCAACACGGCATTCTTGAATAATCTTTCCCTGGAAGAACGCTGCTCTTTCAGGGACTTTTTCTGCATGCCTCCGAAAAGCTCAGTTCATAAAAGCTACCAAAATATAATTAACAATATAAAACTAGTACTCTTATTTATAATTTTTACTATTTTTATAAAGAAAGAAGCTAATTTTATATTGTTATTAATAAAAATGCTTATTCTTATAAATAAGAAACAAGAAAACGAAGCGTTAATAGTAAAACTATGGCATTTAAAAAAGGGGTCATTCATGAAATACAGGGATCTAGCTACGCTGTACCACATGGACTCTTCTAGCAGCAGAGAATCAACACACAAAAAAGAATATAATCGTAGATTCAATATGGAATCAACTTTTAGATTAGGCATATCTACTGATAAGGGTGAGCTCTTTATTGCTGTTCCAAGAGAAATGACGGTCTTAATGGAAAGAGTGATGCAAACCGAGCAAAAACTATCGCGCTTGGTCGACTCGCTCCCCCCTCTTGCCAACTTCGCTCTTATCAGGGGACTTGTTCTAGACGAAGTTGTAAGCACTAATGCAATTGAGAACATTCACAGCACAAGAGCACAAGTAAAAGAAGCTCTAGAGGCTGGACTTGGGCAGCGTAGCGGCAACTCTCAATATCGGAGATTCAAAGAATTAGCTCTCCTGTATTTTGACATAGCTGACAATTCAGGAAATGTCATTCCAAAAACTCTCGAAGATTTAAGACGCATCTATAACAAAGTTATAGATGGAGAACTGGATGAATCTCAGAATCTAGATGGAAAACTCTTTCGAGCAGGCGGAGTTCAGATAACCGCAGGCGGAGTCAAAGTTGTCCACAATGGAGTAGAACCTGAGGAAAAAATAAACGAATATCTTAAGAAGATGATCGATCTAACGTCCCGAACAGATATTCCTGAATTACTGAGGACAATTGCCTCCCATTACGTTTTCGAATACGTTCATCCGTTCTACGATGGAAACGGCAGGACGGGCAGATATCTACTCTCGCTATATTTATGCGAAGCGCTATCAACACCAACAGTTTTGTCTCTTTCGCGAGTGATATCGGAAAACAAAAATACGTATTACGCTGCCTTTTCTTCAGCCGAAAAGGTTCTGAATTGTGCCGAATTAACCTTCTTTGTTTACAGCATTTTGGAGCTAATCAGAATCGCTCAGAGTGAAACTCTTGATAGGATTCAAATGAGCCAAAGCCAGCTTGCTAAATACAATTCAAACTGCAAGCACTTCCTGGAGAAACATGCTTTAACAAGCAAAGAGCTCAAAATAGTACATGTTTTTGCGCACTTTAGTTTATTTGGCGTTACCAAAAACGTTTCACTTAACGAACTCTCCGAAGCAACAAGCGCAGGAAAGCAAACGGTTCGAAAATACACTGCGCTACTTGAAGAAAAAGGATTGATAGAAAAAATATCACAGCACCCTCTATCTTTTGCTTTGTCACCAATAGCCGAAAAGGAATTAGGTATTGTGGATGTTTGATTAATGGTCTACTCAGAAAGATGAGAAGGCAAATAAAACACCTATAGCAATGTCATAGCACAGCCACTAAAAGCAACAAGTCCATTGCTATTTTATTAGGTTTATTGTCTTAAGTAAGTCTTAGCTTTACGATTCCATTTCTTGAATTTTTTGTCGTTACTCTACGAAAAACGAGCTCTTTATCATTCGACCTATTGTCGCCAGCTAAACATAAAGATCAACCAAACAATACAAACAAAAAAAGAAGAACAAATTAGAAAAGATATACTAAGCTATTAAATGTATCGCAGCTCAAACAGCAATTCTTATTCGGAGATTTACCTATGGCAAGTATACTTCTTATAGAAGATGATCCCAATATTCGCTTCACAATCGAAATGGCCTTAAACGATGAAGGTTATCGAGTTATTTCTTGCGACAATGGAGCCGATGGATTAAACGCTGCCCTTAACATTCATCCAGATCTTATACTACTTGACCTTCTTCTACCTGAGCTCGACGGAAGAGACCTCCTCGTCCAGTTTAAGAAAAACAACTCTACCACACCGGTTATTGTACTAACTGCACTTTCCGATAATGAAAACCGAATCTCTTGCCTCGACAATGGAGCTGACGATTATCTTTCGAAGCCGTTTTCAATAGAAGAACTTCTAGCAAGAATTCGCGTTTGCCTAAGACGAGTTGTTTTTCTTAAACTGG
>OKVH01001583.1_pt1 | contig 10248 bp, 5 predicted proteins | sample 1604791 | NCBI WGS metagenome assembly OKVH01 (sample SAMN01760919, study PRJEB22395) | human gut metagenome | reverse complement strand
CTTCCCGTAGTAGTCTGGGCCGTGTCTCAGTCCCAATGTGGCAAGTACTATTTCTCTTTTTCTTGACCTTTGGACCTGATATTTTTTACATTTCCTGCTTTTCCAGCACACGGCAGGAGATCGTCCAGGATATGAAGGTAAGCAATGCGACCAAAAGGATTCCGGCAATGCCAAACAAAATTTTATAACTGCTGATGATCTGCCATAAATTTCTGCCCCAGCTACTGATTCCCTGCATGTACTGATCCAGATTTTTCATAATTTCAAAGCCCAGAACCAGAATACCAACCGTTGCCAGAATCACGATCTTTGATTTTTCTGCCCCGAATTTGATCTGTAATGGAACCAGCAGATCTGCAAGGAGAAGCACAATCAGCAGACATGTCATTATCTCTACGCCAAAGGCACCTGCTGTCATTTCGCTTTTTCTAACCAGCAGAAGAATCCCACAGGCGATAGCTACGATCAGTGCGGAAACTGCTCCGAATCCGCATACAAAGAAATATTTTTCTGTTGCATAGTCTTTTCTTCTGACCGGAAGGGTAAAAAGAAAGCTGTTTCCATTGTCCATGCTGTCATAACTGATCGTGCTGATCGCAACGCTCGTCATCACGGATGCCATATAAGGCAGGATAAAGGAAATTTCCACCCCTGACAGAAGCAGTAAAACTCCCATTCCAGCAAAGATCAGCATCATTTTTTTCTGATTTTTTATTATTCTGATATCTTTTTCGAACAATCCTCTCATAACGATACTCCTTTCCGGCTGCTGCCTTTTAACATGGTTTTCATCACTTCATCGATCGTTCCCTTTTCAATCACGATCTGCGGCATATTTTCCATGTAATATTGTTTCTGATCGGTAAGACAGCGATATCCAAAATCTTCTTTGCAGTATGCCAGAATATATTGTTTATCCAGTGCCGCAAATTCGGATTCGGTCACTTTTAAAATACCGTATTGATCCAGCAGAACATCGGTATCTTCGTGCAGACGGATTTTTCCCTGATCGATCAGATAAAGATCATCGCAGAGATTTTCCAGATCCCCGGAAATATGCGAACTGATCAGAATTGCCCGCTCTTCCTGCTCCATATAGGCACGCAGAGCATCCAGAATCCCCTCTCTTGCCATCACATCCAGACCGGAGGTCGGCTCATCTAGTATCAGGATTTCTGCCTGATGAGATATTGCCATCAGAATTTTCAGTTTTGCCTTCATTCCGGTTGACATTTCTTTTATCTTTTTGTTCATCGGGATATCGAATGTTCTGCATTTCTCTTCGAAATCTGCTTTATTAAACCGATGATACATCTTTTTCAGGATCGCACCTGCATCTTCCGCCGTCAGAATATTCGGAAAGGTCGCATTGGAAAGTACCACTCCGATCTTTTCCCATTCTTCGTTTGTCAGCTGCTGCGGTGTCTTTCCCATCATCCGGATCTCACCGCCGTCTGTATGGATCAGTCCCAGTGATGCTTTGAAAATGGTCGTCTTTCCGGCTCCGTTTGCACCGATCAGCCCGGTGATACTTCCACGCTTTACCTGCATCGAACATTCCAGTGAAAAATTTGCATATTGTTTTCTGACATTTTTTAAATCCAGCAAAATCTCTTCCATCCTCTTCTCCTCCTAATCTTCCAGGATCAGCTCAAACAGCTCCCGTATCTCTGCTTCTGTCATGCCGCAGCTCCTTGCTTTGCGGATCGCCTGTTCCAGATCCGTTTCTACTTCTTTTCTTTTTTCTTCCATGCGAAGCTCTTGATTGACTCCGGATACAAAGCTTCCTTTTCCATGCACTGTAACGATGAAGCCCTCCTGTTCCAGAGCATCGTAAGCTTTTTTTACCGTCAACGCACTGACCCTCAGTTCTTTCGCGAAGGTTCTCACAGAGGGAAGCATCTCCTCCTGTTTCAGTTCACCGCTTAAGATTTTATTCTTGATCTGTGTGCAGATCTGCTCATAGATTGGCTGCATGGAAGAATTGTTGATGATCAGTTTCATAGATTCCTCCATTTCTTTGCTTTTGTTGCAAACAGTATATAACAGTTTAGTACTGTTGTCAACTGTTATGTACTGTTTATATTCATTTTTTTATTTACATCTGTCCAAGAATCCCTCTGACATTCTTGCTGCAAGGTGCACGTCATGCATCGCATGACATATTCTTCTTATACAGGTATCAGAAGCACAAAAAACGTCCACCCGGAGATCTGCTCTCCGGATGGACGTCTGGATATTGATATATTTTCTCTATTTTACTTTTTTGCTTTTCACAGCGGAATCTTTGCCGTAATAAACTTTACCTTCGGCTTTGCGATACGTGCGGACTTTGAAGTAACAGGTTCCTTTCTTTTTCGGCAGTTTGGTCACGAAAGATACGGTTTTGTTTTTGTTGATGGTTTTTATTTTTTTGTAAGTGCCTTTTTTCTTTGTGCTGCGGTAGATTTCGTAACCGGTAGCCTTGGATACTTTTTTCCAGGTGAGTCGGACTTTGTTTTTTCCGGCATTTTTGATGGATCTCAGTGTCGTTTTGGCCGGTGTATATTTTTTCTGAAGTGCTGCCTCCTTTGCGGCTTTCTCACGCTCTGCTTTTTCCTTTTCTGCCCTGTCACGCTCTGCTTTTTTCTGCGGATACTCTGCAAGCCAGGCGGACACTCTCTGCTCTGCCTGAGCAAACTGTTCTTTTGTGCTGTCCATATTGGTTACGATTTTCAGAACGTTTTTGTATATACCTTCCGGATCAGCCTTGTCATCTTTTGCCAGGATCTGTCTCATAAGTGCCAGATTTTTGGTGACGGAATCTTTGTTCGGCAGTTCCAGTGCTTTGATACCGCCTGTCTGATCATTTGGCTTATCTCCCAGGTCTGCACCGAGTCCGTAGAGTGTGAACTGATAACGCACCACATCTCCGTCTCTGGCTTTTACCCCGCCCATTCCAAGGCCCGGATTTTCGTTGTTTACGAAATAATACCATCCAGAATAATTGGAGTATGAAAACTCACCAAGCCCCTGCGTATCTTTATACGGATTCGACTTGTGTTTGTCATTGGTCGGTGCATCTTCTGACATATTTGAAATACACTGCGGAATATTCAGTACACCGCTGTCTGCATGGTCGATCTCTGCCAGATAGAATCCCATTCCGGTGTTCTGTGCATCGTAAGTATAGCCGTTTGCTTTCAGAATTTTTTCGATGATATCTGCATAAGTCTCTCCGGCTTCAAAGGAAACTTCCGTCGGCTCGATCAGATAGCCCTGTCCAACGGTAAATTTTTCTACGGATGCATAAACGATTCCGCCCTTGTCCGATACAAACGTGGCTTTACCACTGTCTGCGTTGTCTTCGCTGTCTTTAAACCAGATCTTTGCTTCTTTTTCTTCTGCTCTGACTGTCTGCATGCCGGATGACGGCAGAAATCCCATCAGGCATAAAACCATGGCAAGCAGAGCAGCAATAATATTCTTTGTGCGTCTTCTTATATTCAAAATATGGACTCCTTCCTATAAAACAGGAAGAAGTATGGAACACTCCTTCTGCCGAAGAGCGTATCCATACTCCTGTTTTTGTGTTTCTCTGTAACTTTATTTTACCTTAACTTTACGTATGGCAGAATATGCACCAGTAATGGTCTTTCCGCTGACTTTTTTATATGCACGTACTTTGTAATAGTAAGTTTTGCCCTTTTTCAGCTTTTTGTCTGTGTATTTTGCTGCCTTCAGGTTTTTCTTCACGCAAACGTATTTGCCGTTTTTACGCATGGAACGATATACCTGATATCCGGCTGCACCCTTGACTTTTTTCCAGGTCAGAGTTGCTTTTTTCTTTCCTGCTGCTGCCTTTCTGATCACAGGTCTGGCCGGTTTCTTAGCCGGTTTTTCTGTGGTCGGTGTTTCCGGTGTCTTATCCGTGGATGGCGTTTCCGGTGTAGATGGCGTCTCCGGTGTGCCCGGTGTTTCCGAAGTAGACGGCGTCTCCGGTGTGTTCGGTGTTTCCGGGGTAGACGGCGTCTCCGGTGTACTTGGTTTCAGGGAGTTCATATCCCAGTAGCCTTCTTCGGATGCTTTAAATCTTCTGTATGCTTCGTATGCTTCCATGATCTGGTAAGAAGCCATTGCATTGGCATCACCATTTTTCAGATGTGCATAACCGCCGCCTTTCACGCGGTAATTTTTCTCAAGCGTTGAGAAGATACTTTTTGATTCTGCTGCAAAACCTGCATCCACGGCATCCAGTTTCAGGCAGGCAAGTGCCAGGATAACCTGTGCAGTAGATTCGGAAGAAGTATAAGCGTATTCTTCGTCCATAGCATCTTTCAGATAAGCAAGTGCTTTGTCAACCGCCGTCTGTACTTTCGCTTCTTTTACATATGGTGCCAGTGCCTGCAGGATCATAGCAGTCATATCTACACCTGTTGATTTGTTGTCAAACAGGCCAAAACCACCGTTTTCATTCTGGAATCCAAGCAGTGCATCGATCATGGATTCTCTGTTCCATTTTGCATCTGCAGGAATTTTCTGAGAGGTTGCATCCAGTGCGATCAGTGTCCAGCTCAGTTCGTTTGAACCGTCTTCCAGTCTGTCGCTGCTGTACAGCATTGCTGCAAGATTTACACCGCCTGCATTCGTGATATCTTTGCCCATAGCAGACAGGGTCAGTGCCACTCTTGCGATATCGGTCGGTTTCTGGTTTGCTTTCCATTTTGAAACAACAGAAACAGCACTCTGACCGTATGCTTCTTTTTCTGCATCGCTGATCGTCTGTCCGGTACGCAGTTTTGACATGATATACCAGTCGGATGCACCGCTGCATTCATATTTATAGTTCTGGCTGTTCAGGAAGGTGGATGCACTTGTGATACCTTCTTTTACAATCTGATCTATATCGACTTTGTCGGATACCTGGCTGTTATCTGTAACTTCACCGGCCTTCCGTGCCTTGATACGATGTGATGTTTCCTTCGGCGTCAGTATGCTGTCCGAATTCTGGTAAATGGAATTTGTCACCTGTACGATGCCGTCTTCACGGTAGATCCTGTTAAATCTCTGTTCTGTCGCATCAGCTGCTTTCACGACCCGGGCATTGAATGTGCTAGGAGCGATTCCGGTCAGGATCATGACAAACGCCAGAAGCATGGCAAGGATACGATTTCCAAGTGTCATTTTCTTCATGCCTTGCTTTTCCTTTCTGTAAATAATTGTTTTAGGAAACTATACATAAACCTTCCAAAGCTGTCGCAGGCAGCTTCTTTTTTTGTCGTTTTTTGCTATTTTTTAATCTTTACTTTTCTGACGGCACTGAATTTTCCGTTTGCTTTGTTTCCTTTTACGGTCTTGTAAGCTCTTACTTTATAATAGTAAGTTTTGCCTTTCTTTACTTTGCTGTCTGTGAATGTTGCGGCAGATGCTTTTTTGATCGTTCTGATCTTTTTGTACTTGCCGTTTTTCTTTGTGGCACGGTAGATTTCGTATCCGGTTGCTTTGCTGTTCTTCTTCCACTTCAGGAATGCTTTTTTCTTTTTGGAAGATACGGTCAGTTTTGTTACTTTTGCCGGTCTGACAATGGTCTGTGTGCCCGGATTCTGATTTCCGTTTGTGCCGTTGTTTGTATTATTACTGTTGTTGTTATTGCTGTTATCGCCCTTGTTGTTGTCCTTTTTATCATCGTCTTTCTTTGCATCCTGTAAAGCCTTGAGCTGTGCTTCCGCTTTTACCAGCAGATCTGCATTTTCCACATTTGCTTTCTGTGTATCGGTAAGTGCGTCGTATGCTGCTCTTGCTGCTTTTACTGCTTCCTGATCGTTCCGTGTAAGCTTATCTAAGGAAGGAAGAGCTGCGATCAGTCGAATAACATTTTCTACCTGTTCATCGATTTCTGTATTTTCTTTTGCATAGTTGTCTGTATAGTGCAGCATGACAACGTCACCGTCTTTTAATGTATAATCACATGCACCAACATCCGGTTCCGTTCCGTTCACGCTATATTTCCAGCCGGATTTGCTTCCGTTTGTAAACTCTCCGAGTTTCACCCCGTCTGCTCTTGTAACCGATGCAATGTAAGTGTCACCGTATTTTTTCTCACTGGTCATTTTATTGGCCGCAAGTGCCACATCCAGAGCTTCCATGGCGGTTGCATTCTTCGGAACACGATACTCGCTCTGTGCTGCCCATACCTGAAGGTTATTCTTTACAAATGCATGGATCTTTCCGTCTTTGTCGCTGTCGTGTACTTCATCGCCAAGGATGGTGACAGCCACGCTCTGATTTTCACCATTTATCAGCCAGTAGGTGTTTGTTCCTTTTTTATATGCATCAAGTGCCTGCAGTACCTGTACCGTTGACATTTCCTGCGATTTTGTAAGGTTAGACAGATGTGAAAATCCTCCGTCATTCTGGCGGTATTTCATCAGATTTGTGATCATATTAAAGTTTGGTGTACCAAATCCTACTTCTGCAGAAGTCGGATCAATGCCAAGGCAGGAAAGTGCCAGAAGTACCTGAGCCGTAGATTCGGAAGTTCCATATCCGAAATCATCACGCATCTCCTCTTTTAAACAGGAAACTGCACGATCAATCGCTTCTTTTACTTCGATTCGCTCCTGATAAGGTGCAAGGGCCTGAAGTGCCATGGCCGTCATATCTACACTGGTGTTGTCTTTTCCCGTCAGTCCGAATCCACCGTTTTCATTCTGAAAACTAAGCATTGCTTCTATGATCGTGTTTCTGGACCATTTTGCATCCGCCGGAATCGCAGCATTGGCTGCATCGAGTGCCATCAGTGCATAGATCAGTTCATTTGATCCATCGCTCAGCTTTTCGGAATTGCAGATCATGGATACCAGATCTGTACCGTCCACATCGGTGATATCTTTGCCCATTGCCGTAAGTGTCAGGGCAACACGCTCGATGTCTGTCGGCTTCTGGTCTGCATTCCATTTCTTTACTTCCGCTGCAGCAGACTTATAATAAGCATCCTGCACATCTGAGCTAATCTCAACTCCATTGCGAAGCAATGCGTAGATCAGCCATTCATCTCCATACGCATAGCCGTCTGTGCTGTGTTTTTCTGTGATGTACGTTACGGCACTGTTGATGCCTTCTTCTGCTTTTGCTTTTACATCGATATCTGCGGTGCTTCCCTTTGTTACGGTAATGGTGATCGTTACCGGTTTTACGTTATTTTTGCCATCGATCGGTGTTCCGGTTGCTGTCACGGTTCCTTCAGAGAGTCCCGTAATCTGATATTCTGCCACCGGAAGATAGGAACCATAATCCGGATCGTTCACATTATAATCGCCGTTCTTTTTCCAGTAACCGCTTCCGGTTCTCACAACCTGTGCAATACCTCTCTGGCTGTAAGTCCATTTCAGAGCCGGTTCCGTGACATCGTATCCCTGATCATCCAGTTCACCTGTGACAATTGGTGCAAACACTGCACTGCTCTTGCCGGCTTCTACCGTCATATTCTTATTTTCTTCTGTAAGTTCTACGGTTTTTACGTTGTTTTTGTAGACAAAGGTTACCGTACTGTCACCGGAAACTGTTTTCGTTTCTCCCGTCTGCGGATTGGTATCTTCGATCGTCGCTGTAAAGGTTACCGTTCCGGCCTGTTTCGGTATGTAAGCCTTTTCGCCATTTGTATAGTATGCGATCGTTCCGTCCGGATCATCACTTGTGATCATTACTTTATCTGCATTGGTTGCATTTGCCGGTGTGACAACTGCCGAACCAAGGATTGGATTGAATGCAACTCTGCCATCCGTTTCCTGTCCGTCGCTGTTTGCATTTCGGCTGTGTATTTCTTTTGTGCCGGAAATTGCCGGAACAACGGATGTTACCGGAACATAAGCAGAGGTTACCGTCACGGTTTTGTGAATTTCCGGCTGATTTTTTGCAGTTACTGTAAAGACTGCACTTCCGTTCTCTTTAAAGGAAAAGCCGCTGGAAGAATCGGTGCGGTTATGCAGAAGTTTTGCACCCGCTTCATCCGCTGCATAGATAAAGGAAGCGTAAGAAACATCCTGATACTCTTTACTGCCCTGATACTGTGCTTTTACGGTAATATGCTTGTATTCAGAACCCTGTACCGTAACTTTTCCGTCCGTTACATCTTCTCCATCCACATACAGTTTCATATCTGTCATCTGGATTCTGCTGGAACGGATCGCTACAGATGCCAGGATTTCCTGACTGCCGTCGCTGTTGTTCTTTACTGCCTGAAGCACTGCTGTTCCGGTTCCGTTTACACAGAATGTTCCATCTTCATAAATTTCAAAGGCACGTTCTGGTTTTCTCTGCTGAAAGCTCCAGGAAAGGCTCTCGCCTTCTGGCAGAGTATAATCCACAAGAGAAAATGTTCCGGCTATGTTTGCCATGCCGACGGCATCCGGGCTTACTTCCAGTCTTGCATTTTCCAGAACGGTCGGTTCTGTTTCGTTATTTGCCTGAAAAGCAATATCGTATTTGTTTTCGCCTGTCTCCGGCCATTCATACTGTCCCGGTGTATAATTCTGATTTTCGCCAAAGTATGGATAACCGTCGCTTCCCTGTCCCCAGGAAGTTCCGTTTTCGCCTTTATTGGCATTTAACTTTTCTACCAGATCCAGCGTTTTTATGTCCTCTTCGGACATTGCACCGGAACCGCTGCCCAGTGTATCCAGCCAGTAGCAGTTCTCAACGATCGCCGCACCGCTGTTGTTGCTGCTGCTGTTACAGAGTGCCCCTTTTCCGGTATCTCCCACTGCGATACAGTTTGCGATCACACCGTCGCGGTCATCGGAAGCACTTGCTCCCATATAGGCTCCGGTCTTCCCGATCAATCCTGCCACGTTTGCTCCGCTGATCTCACTTTTACAGTTCAAAATGGAAGCACCATAGGCGGTCGTTCCAAACGGTCCGGTCACATTACTGCTGCTTCCGGTCATCGTTCCTTTTACCGTCAGGTTCTGGATCACAGCACCTGCTGACAGATTTGCAAACAGCGAGCCTGCGTTTTCAAACGTAATGGTATGTCCCTGTCCGTCCAGAACCCCGGCAAACGGAGAATCATTCATATAATCACTGTTTACCGTGATATCCTGTGTCAGGACGAAATATTTGCCTTTTGCATTGTCCATCTTGGAAAAATCTGCCTGGGAAGAGATGGAGATCACATTCTCCGGCAGTGCCACCGGTTTTGTCGTCGGTCTGTTTTTCAGTGCTGCGATCGCATCGGTGATCGCCTTTGCTGCCGCTGTGATCTGCTCCTGTGTCACCCCTTCGCCTGCTTTTAAAGCATTTCCGGCTGCTACTGCATCAGAAAGTGTCTTCCAGCTCTCTTCCGTATAGTTTTCCTCTTCATAGCCTTCTGCCTGCTTCAGTGCATTTTCAAGCGGTGTCCAGCTGATTTCGGCCGCTCCCTTTACCAGAACCGGAAATCCGCCATCTTCGGAGACTGCAAAGATATAGCCGGTATCGACGATACCTGTATTTAACAGAGCAACGGTGTCTGCTGTTTTTAATTCATCAGCAGATTTGGATGCACAGTCGCTGACATCTGCGTTGGAAGCTGCCATGGCAACTGTCTCAATCATAGTTCCGGACTGAAAATAGCTGTTTGAGATCTGCGATCTTGCATCACTTGCTGCATAGGCTGCAATTCCGCCATTCATCATCTTCAGCTCTGCTGCATAGTAACAGTTACGGACAGTTCCGCCTTTTATCGTTCCAGCCAGTCCGCCAACAGTATTCCAGTTGTCATTGATCTTTGCCTGAGAATAAGAATTCTGAATGGTTCCGGTCAGATTGTCTGCAATACTTCCTCTATAGCCGGAAGTAACATCAACAGATCCTGCAACTCCCAGGTTCTGGATCGTACCGGATACGTTTTCCGCCAGTGCTTTCCCGGAAAGGGTGATCACATGTCCCTGTCCGTCCAGAGTTCCGGCAAGATCTGTGATCTGCTGTCCGTCTGCCAGCTTAATATCCGCCGTCAGTGTATAGGTTTCACCTGCCGGAATTTGGGTCGGAAATTCTTCTGCAGTTGTGATTTCATTGCTGCTTTTTGTCGTACTCGCTGCATTTACGGTCAGGCTTGCTGTATTTGCCGGAAGAATGCCGGTAAACAGCAATGCCAGAGCAAGCATCCATGCAAGGATACGCTGTGTGACTGCTTTGTGCTTCATCGCTTTTCTCCTCTTCTTTGCTGATCTTATAATCGAGTAGGAGGCGGTGACTAACCGCCGTCCTCTCACACCACCGTGCGTACCG
>OKVH01001579.1_pt1 | contig 10271 bp, 20 predicted proteins | sample 1604791 | NCBI WGS metagenome assembly OKVH01 (sample SAMN01760919, study PRJEB22395) | human gut metagenome | reverse complement strand
CGAGATCTACACTCTTTCCCTACACGACGCTCTTCCGATCTAAAGCACTACCGAAAAGCCGACCAAAGCGAATAGAGCGCGAGCGCAATACCAGCAAACCCGACATCGATAACGTCCTAAAGGCGGTTATGGATGCCTTGAATGGTATTGCTTATGACGATGATTCGCAGGTGTGTGAAATACACGTCTACAAGCACGATAAAACACGGCGAGCTGGTGACAGCATCCGCTTTAGCGTTGAGCCTATCGAGGATTCGAGGGTGATCTAATGCGCAAAGGTTCGAGTTGCAACCACTGGTCGAGCAAGGAAATCTCATTCCTCGTCGAAAACGCGGGAAAGATGCCAAAACGCGACATCCAATTCGCGCTCAAGCGGTCTAAAAAGTCCATCGAGCGTATGGCTGAAGCAATGCACCTATCTCTCAGAGTCCCGTTATGGCGGCTCGAATGGTGCAACGAGTGCGCGAGCTGGCGCGTGAAGGTAAACGAGCGCACGGGGCGCTGCAAGGTATGTCAGACGCGCGAGAACCTTGCAAAAGAAGAGGGCAGGAGCGTTGAAGCGTACCAAAAAATGACACCCGAACAGCGCAGCATATACGACGAGAGCGAGGCTAAGCGCGGCAGGCGTAAGGCATTTGCACCGCGCCCTCAGTATCCAGCCAACATCGAGAGCCGCAATAAGTTCGCCGCTTCGAAAGCTCAGCAGGATTACTACAAGGCGCTTGAGGAATGGAATTTCGACAAGGTTCAAGCCGAGTACGGAGCTTGCAGAAAGAGGCTCGAACGAATGCGGAAAGCGTTAGGAGAAAACCCGCAGAAAAAAAGTTAGGAAAAAGTAAAAAAAATGGGGATTTGTACTAAAGACCCTGTTCAGGCGAATGTTTGGACAGGTGAGGTAATCACTATAGCAAACAGAGTTCAGTATTTCTTTAGTCACCATTCTTTACCTGTTACCCCGGTTACCTCACCCATTCGAGCATTCGACAAGAAAGGAGAGCAATGAAACTCGAAACCATCCCACTGTCCGATATTTTCCCGAACGAGAAGAACCCGCGTACCCACTTTGAGGGCATCGACGAGTTAGCCGCATCGTTCGAGAACGGTGAACCCTTTACCCCTATTGCGGTCGTACAAGACGGAGGAATTTACACCCTCATTGACGGAGAGCGCCGCTATCGTGCTATGCGCAAGCTGGGCACTAAGCGTTGCCGCGCATTAGTGGCTGAAACTCAAGATGACGCGGATGTTCTTGTTGCGATGGTGTCCACCAACAACAAGCAGCAGCTCGACAACGTGGAGCTGTCCCGCGGCATTCAGCAGGCGCTTATGTTCTCGGGAGTTGAGCGCGTAGAGCGTGCGAGCGGCAAGAAGAACCTACGACGCGTAGGCAGGGCGGTTAAGCGTGTTGGAGACGCTGCTGAGGACATGAGCATTGACCGCTTGTTAGCGATTGATGAGAACGCAGATAATCCCGCTCTCGTTGAAGCTCTTACTAACTGCAAAGAGAGCGAATGGAGGGCGGTACTCGCCGACGCTAAGAGCGATTCTAAGCCAGAAGAAGCTACTCAAGAAGCAAGCGAGGAAGAAGCACTTAGGGGCGAGCTTGAAGCTGCTTTAGCGAACGCGAGAGTGTGCCTCGCTGCCCTTGCAAGCCGTGGGTATGACTTGAGCGTACACGAGCAGCAACTACTGAACATGTTGGACGAGATCGAAAGGAGAAGAGGGACATGGTAGAACTCACATTCGACGAAGAATTAGCAATGTTGGAGGCAATCCAGAAGAAGGTCAAAACCCGCCTTGATGAGCTAAAGGGTGCCGCTAAAGACGATCTGATGGAAGCTTACGAGGAGAACGGCATCGACCGCCGCAGCATCAAGGCTAACGGCTCCCCCATTGGCAAGGTATCTATCCGATTCACGAAAGCTAAGCCAACTATCAACCCAGCACGCAAAGCGCAGGCACTCGAAGCCTTAACCGCTATGGGGTTGACCGAGGTCGTGCCCGTTAAAGGATGGGAGAAGCGGTTCACGCATTGCGGCGACATCGTACTCGATGCAGAGAGCGGCGAGCTTGCAGAATGGGCGCTTTGGGAATTCGAGAAACCCTACTGCGCAATGGTAACGGGCTGCAAACCAGAAGACGTGATCGACGCTATGAGTACCAAGCTGCAGGGCGAAAACATTATCGGATTGTTAGGAGAATAACTATGAGTGAAATCGTAAAAACCGCACGTCATGAAATGACGATTGAGGAACAGCTTCAATACGCTAAAGCCGTATGCAACGGCTCGCTCGTTCCAAAGGCTTACCAAAAGTCACCCGCTAACGTGCTAATCGCTATCGGTCTTGGTCAAGCGATGGGATTGTCCCCCGCTGAGAGCCTTTATCGAATCTCAGTTATCAATGGCGTTCCACGCGCATCAGCGGAGCTAATCGCGACAAACGTTCGCAGGGCAGGGCATCGTCTACGCACCTATCCAGATAAAGAAAACCAGACCGCCAAAGTTGAAATCAATCGGTGTGATGACCCTGACTTCACGTTCACTGCGTTCTGGGACATGAACCAAGCAAGAAAGGCTGGTCTGGTTAACAAAGACAACTGGCAGAAGTACCCGGTCGCGATGCTCATGGCACGAGCAATAACTGAGTGCGCACGAAATGCCTGCCCAGATGCCCTATACGGGGTAGTGTACACAGACGAAGAGATGGGCGCAAGCTTTACGGACGAACACGGGCAGATTCTAGAGTACGAGCCGCAAGTATCCGACGACGTAATGGATGTTCAGCCTTATGAGCCACAAGAAGCGCCGCAAACCGCCCCAGAAGCCCCGAACGTGCCGCTTGCAGAAGCTCAGAACCGTGTCGGTGCGCTGATGCGAGAAGCCAAGAATTGTGGCTATCAGATGACCGACTTCCACGCTTACGCCCGCGAGCAATACAACACCGAGATCAAAGACTTGAGCGAAGCGCAACTAATCGAGTTCGCGGCGTATATCGAGCAACTAATTCAAGCCTACTACGCACAGGAGGACTAATGACGGACTACATCGAGGAGCTGGACAGATTACCGAGTCCAGCTCCAAAACCTAAAGGACGCCCTGGTAGACGGTCGCACTACATCAGGACGCTTATCGAGGGGTTTATCGGCTCAGACGCGACCATTTGGAAGGTAGTCAAAGACTACGACGGTAAGCCCTTCAAGAAGGGCGAACAACCCATCAACACGACGTATTGCCAAGCAATCGTGATTCTGGGTCGTGAATACCCGAAATCAGGCGTTCACGCAGTTATCAGAAACGGTGAACTATTCCTTACAAAGGAGGACTAATGAGCATCAACAAAGCAACCATTAGCGGCAACTTAACACGCGACGCTGAGCTAAGAGCAGCGGCATCAGGAACGCAGATTTTAACGTTTACCGTTGCAGTAAATGAACGAAAAAAAGTCGGAGAAAATTGGGAAGATTACCCGAATTTTGTCGGCTGTGTGATGTTCGGAACGCGTGCGGAAAAGCTCGCGCAATGGCTTGCAAAAGGCACAAAAGTTTGCGTCGAAGGAAAGCTTCATTTCTCAAGCTGGGAGGACAACGGAGCTAAGCGTTCAAAGCTCGAAATTATTGCGGATGAAATCGAGTTTATGAGCAAGCGAGAAGGCTCACAAGCAGCCCCAGCAGCACCAAGTGTTGACACCTCGATGTACGACGAAGATATACCGTTCTAAGGGGGCGCAATGGCTGATTCGTTCACCTGTTTTGCAAAGTTCGGCGATGTGCTCATTAAGCTGTCCGATGAAGAGAGAAAAACTCTTGAAGTAGCGATATGTGAATACGGGTTCTTCGGAAACGAAATCGAGCTACAACACCCTCTCACTCTACTATTCGAACTCATGAAAGATGACATCGACAATAGCAAGAAAGCGCGCACTTCTGGCAGTAAAGGCGGACGCCCAAAGAAGGAAAAAACGGAGGGTTTAGACAATGGTAAAAAGGGGGGTAAAAACCACCCTAAAAAACCACCCTCGGAAACCACCCCTAAAAACCAAGGGGTAAAAGCCAATACAATACAGAACAGTACAGTACATACCAATACAGACCAAAAAATATATAGTCCGTCTGCTATTGCTAAAGACGTAATTTCTTACCTAAACCAAGCCGCTAACACGAGCTTCAAAGCATCAAGCAAAAACACCCAATCGCTCATAAATGCAAGAACCAGAGAGGGATTCACTGTCGACGACTTCAAGACCGTCATTGACGGACGCGTTAAGGCTTGGGCGAATGACCCGAAGATGAGCGAGTATCTACGACCTCAGACGCTTTTCGGGACGAAGTTCGAAAGCTACCTGAACGCTTCAAAAGCAAAACCTAAGACCGACGAGGAGGAGTGGGATGAACTCTTTGAAGAATACGCTCGCTATGAGCGCGAAAACACAACGGTATACTGCCCACCTTGCTGATTGGCAAGCTGCCCTCTTTGCCAAGTGGCAGGCATTAAGCGAGGACGAGAAGGAAGCCCGTAGGCGTGAGGCTAACGCGCAAGATGCACGAGCAGCAGCAGCAAAACACGCTGAGCGTGTGAAGCTATCGCGAATCCCTAAGGCGTTTCAGGACGCTATGCTCGCGGATGACACGCGCCAGACGCTATCAGAGCTTGAAAGCGGGAAGCTCATCGGCGTTGTGCTACGAGGAGCTACAGGGCGCGGTAAGACTACGGCAGCCTGCGCGATGCTTTCAGCGCATCTGCAAAACGGACTCGGGAGTTTTACGACGATGAACGACCTATTACACCGAGTGAGGGGCGCGTATTCGAGCGGCGAGAATTCCGAAGAGGTGTTCGGTATCTACCGCGGCACTCCCCTTCTCGTGCTCGATGATTTGGGCAAAGAAAACGTCTCAGCGGACTCCATCACGCGGTTGTTCGAGCTGCTGGATGCTCGTATCAACAACAAGCGCCCAACAATCGTGACGACGCAGTTCCAAAACAATGAGTTGCTCAAGCGATACCGCGGCAAGGTTGACGACCGCGAAATGATAGCCGCTGTGCTATCAAGGCTCGCGCTGTTTCGCACAATCGAGTTTCAAGGCATTGATCGGAGGCTCAAATGAGCGGAGCGTTTCTAACGGCGCTAGAGCGCGACAAATGGGAAGATTGGGTAAATACTCGGAAAAGAAGTTACACCAACCTTAGAGCGGACGAGAGTGCCCTTAAATGCGAAGATTGCGCATACTGCGAAACCCCAGAAAGCTATTTAGGCGAAAATCGCGACAAATTGGGGTGGTGCAGGGTTAATGAAGACTTCGTTTCGCTCGACCACAGAATTGACGAATGGTGCGACTTCGACACCGCCGAAATTAAGGAGGAATAACCATGACAGAAAGAGAACTTTTTGAGTTGCTGAGAGAGGCGAAAACCTCGTTCGAATTTGACCCAAAAAAGAACGACTTTTACGGCTTAGAGGGGGCTGTAAAAATCAAGCTTTCAGACCTCGCAAAATTCATTGACGAATACTTCCTACCCCGTCCACTCTTTGAGGATGGAACGCCCGTAAAAGTTGAAGATAGGTGCATGCTGTACGGGAGTATTGATAGCGAAGTTACTGATTATTGCGTGTGGGACGACGGCTCTTTTGCGATTAACAACTTTCAGTATGACCAAGACCAAAGAGCTATGAAGCCAGAGCAGCCCGAAGCCTTAGACGCTGACGGAGAGCCGATTAAAGTTGGTGACGAGCTTTACTTAACAGATGGATTCATCATTAAGCTAAAGTGCGTAGGTTTTAGCAATGATGGTTTGGTTAAAGTCACGAATTGGGGAAGTTCCGAAGGCTGGGTACCAATTCTAGTAGAAGCCAATGAGCTTACTCACAAAAAGCCCGACTCTTGGGAGCAGTTGGAAAAAGACGCAATATTGAATCCATACGATTATTGCTGCATACGAGGTATCAGTCTTGAAAACGGTCTTGCTTCGAAATTAAAGGCGAAAGATCTTATCCGTCGCGCAAAAGCGTTAGCAGGTGTTGATGATGAGTAATTTCAAAACGCTAGAAGAAAAATTCCTTAACGACTACGCCAAACTCGAAGAGGAAAACGAGAAACTTAAAGCCGAAATTGAACAGCTAAAAGACCAAATCGCCAAACAGCCTAAAAACTTTATTTTAGACAAAATGGTTAGCGTTGAAGGGCGAAAAGTCGTATTCGAAAAGATATGCAACTACTGGACTCCTGGAACGAATAAAGGAGAATGCGATTTTGACGCATGGGCTATGGACTTAATGAATAATCTTCCAAGTTCAGTTAGCTTCAAAGAAGCTCGCGACTATTTTAACGATGAACTTGAACTTAGGTACGAAGAGAAGTACGAGGAAGAAGTTAAAAATGAATAAGCGCGTATCCTGCAAAAATTGTCATTACTGGAAACAATCGGAAAGTGATTGGTTCTGGAAAGGGACGTGCCATAGATACCCCAAAAGAGTCACAACAGATGATTCTTGCTGGTGCGGAGAGTTCAAACGAAAGGAAGCCGACAGGGGGACGAAGAAATGAGAGCCTATAAATGCGACCGATGCGGGTCTTTTACCGCAAGAAACATTTTTGTACGAACGCCGAGCCGATACGTGTACCGATTTGGTAAGAAAAACCACCTTTGCAGCAAGTGCGTTGCTAGTTTTGGCAAATGGCTCAACAATCCAGAGGAAGAGATACGAAATGATGAGTAACGAACTAAAGCTGTGTCCATTTTGCGGCAGTGAAGCGAAGCCTGTTTTCCGAGGAAATTGCAACTACATTACTTGCTCAAACGCAGAAGAATGCTGGTGCGGTATGACGTGTCCAGCATCGACCAAAGAAGAAGCTATAGCAATTTGGAACCGACGAGTAGTAGACACTGACGAGCTGGAGAGTGTAGCAGACGAGCTTAATGTGGATTTCTTCCTCCCCGACGAAACATATTCCTGCACAGTATCAACCGAGGAAACGCTCAAGTTCGAGCGTGAAATGGCTGCTCGAATCAGGAAGGCGGTGGGGCTATGAATGACTGCGTATTTTTTGAAGCTTGCCCAGAAGATTGTAAGTGTGCAGAATGCAAGGATTATATATCCATGAACTGTGAACTCGGAGAGAAAATAATGGATACGTACGTCCTAAAAATAGACGAAGCATGTAAGCCAGTTAGAGAGTGGTTAAGAGGGGTTCGTGATGGAAATAACTAACGAAGAGCGCAGAGAAGTGGCAGGGCGGATACGCGAGCGCATATGTCGCAACCACCGAGCAGCGTGGGACGTTGTTCTTGAGTTGTCTTATATTGATGTTTTCGGAGATCGCTTTCGTATGAACAAAGAATTTACCCTGTTTCTTGCCGACCTTATAGACCGCCCAACGTGTAAGCCAAAAGACCGAGGTATAGGTTACGTTGATGCCGTGTGCGACTCTTTTTGTTGCCCGAATTGTGGTTTCGAAATTGATGTTCATATCGGCGAAGAACAACACTTAACCGAGACTGCAAAATATTGCCCCAACTGCGGAGCGGAGGTGGTCGAATGAGGGTCTACAAGTGCGACAGATGTGGGAAGTTCTTCAAGCGTGATGAACTGATGGTGATGACAGCGCCGATTCTTCCTGTCTACTTCAACTTCAGGATTAAACGGCACGTCTGCGGCGAATGCGCGAAGAGCTTCCGCGAATGGTTCAGCGAGTGCGAGAAGGAGCAGAGAGGATGAGAGAGATCGAGTTGAAACCATGCCCCTTCTGCGGGGGCGAGAGCGTTTACGTCGAGCAGATTGGCAGCGAAGGTTACTTCAACGTGTGCTGCCGCAACTGCCTAGCGAACGTCCCGCTATCTGGCTCGCGAGAAACAGCCGTCTCCGCGTGGAACTGCCGCTCAATCGACCTCGAGATGGTGGAGTATGAGCGCCTGAAGAAAGAGAACGCCGAGCTGAAAAAGATACTTGCATGCTGGCAGAACGCTCGTCTCGACATGCTAGCTCGCGCCAAGAAGCTCGCGGGCATCGAAGAGGAGGTTCGAAATGGCGATTAGCGACGAGAAGCGCCGCGAGGTAGCGGCAAAGCTGCGAGACGCAGCAACCGAGTGTTACAACTATGGGGTCTTGGAGAGCGACGTATTGAACATCCTCGGTGTATACACAACAGACAGCGCGTGCTTAGTGTCCTCTGATAGCGTCATGGATGTTGCAGACCTCATCGACCGTCCCACATGCCGAAACGTCGGCGACGATTACATGTTCAAGTGCAGCGAATGCGGCGCGGAATTTGAGCCTGTGACAGTTAATGGCAACGAGTACGGGGACGTATTCTATACCCCGCTCAAACCGCTATATTGCTCAGCTTGCGGAGCGGAGGTGGTCGAATGAAAATCTACGGTAAGTCTTGCCGTTCTGCTCTTAAAACCAAGCAAGACGAGCAGCCGCTTTATGACCCAAGTACAAGGGTCATTGAAAAATACAGGCATCAGGAGAGACGCTCACAACGGGGCAACCCGAATTATCGGTTCAATTACATCGAACGCGTATGTGAGAGCCTAAAAGACCCCAACAGTGAATACCATGGAACGCAAAAAGCAGCTGCATTACCTGTAAACAAGCGTTGTCATTGCGAAAAATGCGAACAAGCAATTAAAGAATACAACGCGAAGGGTCGAAAAAGATATGCAGAACGAAAAGCGAAAAATAAGGTAACGAACACAAACAACAAGAGAGGACAATGGTAAATGAGCGGTGGGTATTTTTTCCTCGACACACATCAAATCGGTCACGCTATGGAGGGAGAATGGCAGGACGAGGAAATAAACGAACTCTTCCATGATCTTTTCTGCGCGGAATTATGGAATGGTCGATATGGAGGGCTTGCGTCCGCTTTAGACTATTGGCTTGCTAGTGACGTAAGCGAAGAAGTCTACAGAGAATATGTTCACAAGTTTAAGGAAAAGTGGTTTAACCGAACAAAAGAAGATAGAGTCGAATTTTATTGCGCAAAGCTACAAGAGAAATGCGACGAATTGAAGGGAGAGTTAGTTGGAGAAATCCGAACGGCTGAATAATGAAAAGGTCGATCTAAAAATTTTCGCTGATTACGTAGAACCAGCAGCTTCCGACCAAATCTTGGGTCTTGTTAATCATGAAGCTTTTGAAAACTGCAAAATACGAATCATGCCTGATGTTCATGCTGGTGCTGGATGCGTCGTTGGTTTTACGGCAAATCTAGGCGATAAGATTGTCCCTAACCTCGTAGGCGTTGATATTGGTTGCGGAATGCTTGCGGCAAAAATTCTAGAAGTTGTCGACTTTGAGGAATTTGACCACAAAGTAAGGCAGCTAATTCCTTCTGGTTTTAGCGTGCATGAAAAAGAAACAACCGACGTTAAAGAACTTGGACTATATTGCTTTAACGATTTAAAAAAAGTTGAACACCTTAACAAAAGTCTAGGTACTTTAGGTGGAGGGAATCATTTCATAGAGCTGAATGAAGATGATTATATGCATCACTGGCTAGTAATTCATAGTGGCTCTAGAAACCTTGGGTTGCAGGTGGCAACTATTTATCAGCAAAAGGCTTTAGAAACATGTAAAGATGATGTTCCTAACGATTTGAAATATCTAACAGGAGAACTTGCAGAAGCTTATTTACACGACATGAAGATATGCCAAGAAGGGGCAAAAGCCAACCGAGAAGCAATGATGAATGTGCTGTTTGAGAATTTCTTCATGGACAAACCGAAAGAAGATGATTGTTTCCATACAGTGCATAATTACATTGGAGAAGATGGAATCATCAGAAAGGGAGCTATAAGCGCATACGAAGGAGAACCCGTCCTTATTCCATTTAACATGAAAGATGGTTCTGTTATAGGCGTAGGAAAAGGAAATGAAGATTGGAATTTTTCAGCACCTCATGGAGCTGGTCGAATAATGAGCAGGGGGCAAGCTAAAAAGAAATTGTCTCTTGATAATTTCAAAGACCAGATGAAAGATGTTTGGTCTACAACCGTTAATGAATCGACGCTTGATGAATCGCCAGAAGCCTACAAACCAGCTATACAGATTATGGAAGCACTAGAGCCTACAGTAGAAATAAAGAATGCACTTAAACCTGTGTATAATTTCAAAGCTTAAAAACATTTCCGCTCGATTTTTTTCGGGCGGATTTTTTTTGGGACGAATTTTTTTTCGGGCGGATTTTTTTCGAGCAGATTTTTTGAGCTAAAGAATTTTTTTCAACCAGTTTTTTAACAAATTTTTTTGAGGGGCATTTTTCCCACGTGT
>OKVH01001571.1_pt1 | contig 10316 bp, 7 predicted proteins | sample 1604791 | NCBI WGS metagenome assembly OKVH01 (sample SAMN01760919, study PRJEB22395) | human gut metagenome | reverse complement strand
GATTCTCCCATTAAAAAGGAGCCCGTGCCGCAGCAAAGATCAACGACCTGCTCCCGTTCCTGAATGTGCAGGATGCATTGTGTCAAATTCAGGATGGACTGCGGCGTCGCCGTCTGGTACTTATAACCGGAAACGGAATCCGAGATTACCGCAGCCAATGCCAATTCTTCCTCTGTGTAGTTACCTGCGATGGAAAGCAGCTGACGCCAGACTTTTTCAGACAGCCAGTGTTGATGGAACTCCCGAACAAAGCGGAGAATTTCCTCCGGAATGTCCAGCCTGCCGTCTGCTACCGATTTCATTGTCAGCTCGGCAACCATACAATCCTGTTTGGCTTTGCACATAAGATAGGCAGCCGGTGCAACCGTACCTTCTGTGGAAACGCCGGATTCAGCAAGACAACGCGCAATTTCCCAGTCGATTTGAGCAGCCTTGTATCGGTTTTCCGGGCTGTCATAGAATTCTTCTGTTATCAAGGACATAGCAACCTCCGTTCCGCTTGATGGTTATCTATAACCAAACTCATCTTATGTCCCCATTATAGCACCTACCCCGCGAATGTCAAGTGGTTTTTAATAACCAAAGCAAAAAAACTGTTCTCGTATGGTGCGAAAAAGCGGTGGAGAACAAGCTCCACCGCCCAAAATGCTTAGACCTTGAATTCTGAAATTGCTCTCCAGAACTCAATCAGCAAGACCTGATAGAGATCTTCATCCACGCGACCGTTCACGCGGCTGCATTTGTTCAGGAGAGATTCATACCGAACAAACAACTTTTCCACAGCGTCCTCATCACCGCGCTTTGCGCGCAGAAGCAAATCCTTGAAACCTTCCATAGTATTATTCCTCCATCGCATTGCGAATCTTATCGCGGGCATTCTTGTGATGCTTGCTTACGGTACTATCATCTACCTTCAACTTGGCTGCGGTCTCCCGCACGGAAAGATGATCTACATATAAGGAAATCATAACCTCGCACTCTTTCGGCGTCAGCTTGTGCAGGTACTTTTTGATTCCTTCCCACATCAGCTTGGACTCGACGCTTTCCTCAATCGGGTTCATCAGCCGCCTGTACACTGTGTCCACCTCGTCGCGGCATTCCTCAATGGAAACCTCGCGCTTTGCCTTAACCATCAGTGCGCGAATGTAAGAAGCGCGCCGGGCATACAGCACCTTGGTCATGAACTTCGTAAAGCGCGCGGCCAGTTGCGCGTCCTCACCACTAAACCATAACTTGTTTTTCCTTGCCATCGTAAACCTCCTGAATTTTGAGTTTCATTGAAAAAGCTCAGAATTTGGAGGTGCGCGGGCAGAAAACGGCGGTCCTCTGCCGCCAAAGCAAAAAAGGAACAAAAAAATACGCCAGATAGTTACAAAAACCATCTGGCATACGAATAATACACGAAAAACTACGCGGCGAAGGGACTTTTGAAAGGACACAGTAGCGCTTGACGGGGTTCCTGCCTTAATACGGCATAGCTCCGCTTACCGGAGCGTCAAGCACATCTACCATGCAATACGCCTTTCAACTAAATATATTTCACAAAAAAAGCCCGGCAAGCCAAAAACTTGTCGGGCAGAAAGCGAATCTATTTTTCTTCTATCCAACTAAGGAATGTCTGCAATTTTTGCACGTCACCGTCATCAAGGTCTTGCAGTCGGTTAAAAATGTTGATACGTTCGGATTCATCCCCGGCACCGGCGAAAAACTCCTGTGGCGTGATATGGAAGTATTCACAGATGCGCAGGAATTCGTGCATCGAGGGCAGAGCCTTGCCTGTGGAAATGTTGCGCATATAACTGCCGCTTTTGCCAAGGTCAAGACTCATTTTATGCTCTGATATATGCTGCCGCTGGCGCAGCTGTGTGATGCGCTTGCGGACATACTGCTCATATTCAGCTACCTGTGCCAAGCAGATACACCCTTTCCAATTTATACTACGATATATAGATATTGTAATATAAATCGCGGCAGAGCGTTCAGGATTGATGTATCAGTTTTTCTGCAACATAGCACAAATTAGCAATTAGAAAGCGAATTACGAAAAAAGTTTATCTTTTGCGGTGTTTCAGATAAGCAGCAGGTCGGGAGAGCGTAAGATATGGTCGATATGCGCAACCGCCCCGGCTAATGTATCAAAGCGCCCCTCGCACGGATCAGGCACTTCGGCTAGGGCTGCGGGGTCTACCGTATGACCGCTTTCCTCCAACCACGCATCAAACGCCCTGTGTATGACTGCGGCGTTGGCGCGCTTTTCCTCGTTGGTGACACGCTCATCAAGGTAGATAATGGCATCATATTTGTCGGTTGCGGTGTTGTGGGTAATTTCAGCAAAGGTGAACCTGTTTATATAGATATGAAATAAGAGTTCCACCCCCAACTTGTGCAGCTCGCCTTCCGCGCGCTGGCGTTCGGAAATTTGCGTTCTTTTGCTCAACGCACTGCGTAGCTTCCGGAACAGCTCGTCCCCGTTTGCAGGATACAACGCAGTTCCCTTGGTGTCCTCGATTTCCTCAAAGCAGTACGCCTGCTGCGAGGGCGACAGCATCCCCTGTTCAGCCAGCTGTATGGCATCGAGAAGATCCTGCCGATAGGATTGCGATAACGACATTACGAATTCCTTTTTCATAAAAGATCACTCCTTGCTTATAATTGGTGAATCTAGTATGAATTATAATTCTTATTCGTGTCGAAATCGCTCGAAGGCAAGGATATAAAGGGAAAAATTCATACAACAATCATCAAGAAGAAAAGGAGCAGTTTCCAACAAACATCCGGTGTCCCGATATGCTAGGCGTGGATGTGTTGGTCTACAGATTTGGACATCTGCTAACAAGTGCGTCCCTCCTTGTCAAGTTCCGCGTCACGCTACGGCGGAGCAACAGGAAGGAGGTTGTTATATAGTTGACCCGCTGTGCCCTGTTTCAGCCGGAATAAATCGTGTATTTACAGCGTGTGTTGCAAAAAAGCAGGATATTTGCTACAATACTTTTAACAAGCAAAAGGATGGTGAGCGCATTGTATAGGGTGGCAGTCTGTGAAGACGAAGCAATTCTATGTGCAAACCTGTGCGCACAGTGCGAATCTATTCTGGACAAGCTGAAGGTCGAACACAGAATCACATCATTTTCATCTGCCGAAGAACTGGAAAATGCGCTCTTGGCAGGAGAAGAATTTTCGCTGCTTTGTCTGGATATTCTGATGGGCGGAAAAAGCGGCATGAAACTGGCGCAGGAACTGCGGCAGCGCGACGACAAAACCAGCATCCTGTTTATCACAAGCTCTACGGAATTTCTCAAGGACGGCTACAGCGTCCGCCCTATCCAGTACCTGCTCAAGCCGGTTCAGGCGGCTGAGCTGGAACAGGCAATTACAACCGATCTGCGGTTGTACCACCGCCCTTCCACAGTGACCTTTCATGCGGGCGGCAAGACGCTTGTTATACCGACAGAGGATATTTACTATGCCGAGAGCCGGGAACACGGCACGGTTCTTCATATGACACATGGCGAGAAATTTTTGCCGCTGTCGCTGAGCCAAACGGAGGAAATTCTTCCCGGTTCACTTTTTTGCCGCTGCCACAACAGCTTTCTCGTAAATCTTTCCCACATTTGCGAAGAGGGCGGGCGGACTCTGTACCTGACGGATGGCAGCCTCCTTGCCATTGGGCGGCGATATATGGAGCGTTTTCAGAATCAATTTGTCCGATACCTCAACCAAAACTGAATACATTTGATTTTACCAGTGAAAAATGCGGCATCTCCCGTTTGGAAGATGCCGCATTTTCGCGCCTTATCGTTTACTGATTTTCCTTTTCCGGCAAGAGCTTCAGAGCTGTCATAACCGTAAATCGGTTTTCGTCATAGCTGATGTCCAGTACGCTGCCATACTTTTTTGCAATAGCACGCATTTTCATCAAGCCAAAGCCGTGGTCGGAAGCATCGTCCTTGGTCGTCAAGAGTTCTCCGTTTTCATCGGTGCGCAGGGTTCCGCTGTAGGTGTTTTCGCAGCGGATGGCAAGATACTGCCGGCGAATCTGCATCGAGCAGAGAATTTCTCCCTGCTCTGTCTGCGCGGCTGCCTCCAAAGCGTTGTCCAACATATTGAAAAGAAGGCTGCACAGGTCATCCTCTCTGATTTGCAGCATTTCCGGCAGAACCGCACTTACGCGGAAGGTGACATCCTTTTTCTTCGCCTGTGCCGCGAAACGCTGAAAAATCGTGTTGACTGTCGGGTTGGCAGTAAAATTCCGGGGCGAAAGCTGTTCCAACTCCCCGTCCAATCGGTCTAGATAGTTCCGAAGCTCCGTCTGATCCTGCCTCTGTGCCAACAGGTGCAGGGCGGCAATGTGGTTTTTCCATTCATGGCGAAACGACGCCGTCTGGCGAACCGATGCCTGCGCCTGCTCGTATTTCTCTTGTGCTGTCTGGCTGCTGATTTCCATCATCTGCATTTGCCGTTGACGAAGCAGCATACTGCGCACAAATTCAACGACTACCTGTACAGCGCACAGCAGGCCGGCAACATTGCACAGCAGCGCATAAAATGCGTGCGGATATCCGCCCAGCATGGATGTTACCGGGTTGCTGAACGGATAGAGTACTTCTACGCCGACATAACGGGTGACACCCCAAATCAAAAACAGAAAGGCCGCAACCGCACACAGGCACCAACTGATTCTGCGCTGCATTTCTTCGTGCGAGAACAGCATCAGAACAATCGCTACGACCAATAAAGAGAAACCGAGCCAGTCACCGACTTTTTCGGTGAGAAGCGGCACCGCCGCAAAACTCCGCAAGGCAGTAAGCAGAATATGCAGCAGGGCTGTGGCAGCCAAGCCCCAACGTTTTTTGCCCCGAAGTTCGGCTGCCAAGTAAATGTACAGAAAGTCCATGTGGATCAGGTAGACCCAGTTCAGCAGACCACTGTCGGCATTCAGCCCCGAAGCACTTTCCAGAAAGGTGTTGCAAACGCCTGACACTGCCGCCAATAAAAAGTATCCACTCAAGGGCAATAGCTTCCACAGCGGCTGTCCGGCCTGAGCACCAAGCACCAGCACCAAAAGCAGGCTTAGCGCGAACATAAGCCTTACCGTCACGGCGGTCATACACCAAACAACGCCGGTGGTCTGCACCACGGCATCGGAAAAACGGCTTGCCTGTGAGGGAAACACAGGTACGCGCAGCCCGTTTAGGGACGGTCCGTAGGTGACAATGCGAAGTGCTTTCCCCGCGCAGTCTAGCGGCAGCGGGATGCAAAGCCCGTCGTAGTTAATGCCGGCAAAATCTGCATTCTGCAAAAATACATCGACGCGGTTTTCTTGCTGCGGAAAATCCGTGTAGAGAAGTATATCCTCCAAAAACACCTGCAGACCCGCATTGACGCAGCTAAACTGCAAAAAGCATCGTTCGCCTGGTTCCTCCATGACGCGCTCCGCTACAATAGGACCGGCGCCTTCCGCCGGTACGCCGTCGATGTAGCCACCAAAACCGAACACAGGTTCGGTTTGCCCGGCTTCGGTGTAAAATGTCCAGCCACCCCGATCTGATGCCGTGCAATTCAGAAAGATGGATTGTTGCGCTTTGTCCGGTTGCGACAGACGAAACAAAAATAGCACGACCATTGTTGCCGCTGCGGTCAGCAGCACTCCGGCAGCGCAGAGATTTCTTTTTTGGGTGTTCACCGTCCCACCTCCTTGTTGCCTTAATTGTAGCAAAAACACAGAACGCGCACAAGCAGAGAAGCGCGGCTTCCTGCTAAACGACACGATTTTGCCCCTAAACGACACAGAAAAAAGACGAATAATATAGTAAAATAGATTATAGTAAGTTGCCATTGCGGTCTATGAAAATGCAACGGGAGGATCACAAGATGGACAAAAGATCTATATTCGAGCGAGGGTTTGCCATACTGCTGTCGGTTATTTTGATGGCGGCTTGCTTTCCGCTGTCAATCTTTGCGGAGGACACGACGCAAGGCCCGGATTTTTCGGGTACAAATCTGATGAATCTGGAAAACGTACAGCCCAGCGGCTATACGACGACCACCAACCCTTACGGCTATGACATTGGCGAGCCGTTTCTGATGGTAGAACAGAACGAGCTGATGTATCTGAATGCCTGGGACAATAAGGTTCAGCAGGCATCCTATTTTTCTATGGGATCAGAATCGGCGCTGAAGACCTTCGCAACGAACAAATCAGGCAGTAGCGGTACTTTTTCTAACCCCAACTACAAGCTGATGCAGGCGGTGTCCTTTGACCCTACCGGCAGTGGTCGCCGGGATCATGTTGCCTTTGTAGGTGTTTCCGGGAAGGATAAAAAGGGCTATATGTGGGTCATTGACACCACAAAAGGAACGGATTCAGACCTCAGCCAGCTGGTAGAGATTGGCGACTTCAGCTATATGTTTGATGCAAGCGCTTTTAAGGTTCCGACCTACTCCAACCGCAGCTTCCTCAATATCGTGGCCGGTGACTTTGACGGTGATGGCAAGGAAAGCATCGTGGTCTATACCCCGGAGTCCTACAATGCCGGAGGCTGCCAGATTCAGCAGTGGGATTATGACGGTGACAGCCTTTCCCAACGCGGCAAGAGTAACAGTCTGTTGATGGGCTATTATAACGACCATCCCTGGTATGATGTGGAGCGCTCGGAGGGAAACCAGCGGCGCAAGCTGGGTGTCTCTATGGCCGTGGGGGACTTCAACGGCGACTGTGTGGACGATCTGGCGGTGCTGTCCTACTGTCACCGGCTGCCCAATGACGAGGCCAAGATCGACTACTACCGTCCGGTAGTCAAGATCGTCTACGGTACAAAGGGGGATACCGGCAGCTCCATCGTGACCAAATCCGCGGCACAGAGCGAGGAGTTCTACACCAGCAAGGGACGAAGCGGCGGGCGTGATCGCTATGAATTTCCTGTGGGAGCCTCTTTGACCTGCGGAGATTTTGACGGCGATGGTGATGTGGATCTGTTCCTCGCAGGTATGCTGGGGCAACTGGGAACATGGAAAAACAACAACCAGCAGGTGAACGAAACCATCGACATGAAGGCTGGGTATCTCTATATTGGGAAACTGAGCAATTCGGGAAACGGTTTTGTTAAGACTACCAATCAAACCATAGAGTCCAACGGCTGGACAGACGGCGGCTACCATAATGCCGATGATGTATGGCAACAGTTGGCTGTGGAGTCTGTTGCGATCAACGGCAAGGGGCGCGGCGCAAAGGAGCTGGTGTTCCTCAGCGGCACGCTCTATGATGCCAGCAACAATAAGCCTGTGGCGGTATATACCGGCGATTACTTCAAGAGTGCCGATGACGGTGCAGGCAGCACCACCCGAATCTCCAACTGTGATATTCAGTCCATTGCCGTGGGCAACTTTGACGGAAACACTGCCGGGCGGGAACAGGTGGTGTTTACAATTGCCCTCAAGCACGCAAATAACAACCAGTCCCACCTGCTGACGGGCTATATGCGGGGCATAAACTATAATGATAAAACGGTAAACGGCGAAATAAAGGAGTACGGAACAGCTGGCGGATATGACTGCCTTGTTCCTACGGACAGCTATGTGAACACCAATGCCCAGAATGCGGTCAGCTTTCTGGTTATCCCCGTGGACAAGAACAACGACGGTGTCCTTGCCAAATACCGGGGTGTAACCTACGCCTACACGGACCCGGATGTCAAGGCGGTCTTGCAGGCGGCGCCCTATTTTGATGAGGTAATGGATGCGGGCAATAACGAAACAGAGTATGTCCTGACGGAAAGCTATGAGCTGTCTGACTGGGACTCTGACAGCGTGTCCTTCAGTATAGGCTACAGCACCGAATTCAAATTCCTCGGCGGAGAGGCATCCATTGAAACAGGTTATGCACTGGACTGGACGAAGTCCTTCGAGCGTTCTCTGCACGAGGAGTGGAGTCAGAGCTTTTCCGCACAAGCCTACAACAGTGTTGTTGTCAGCCGTACACCGGTGTTCGTCTACGAATATGACATACAGAAAGCGGACGGCACATGGAACGATAAAACTGTCATGCAGACTGCCATTCCGCAGGGACCTGTGTATGAGCAGCTTTCGGTGGATGCCTACAACAAGTTTGCCACAGAGTATAACAAGTACATGGCCGACCGCACAAATAAACCGACCTGCTACCTGTTGGAGGAGATCGATCCCGCTGCCAACTGGATGGACGGCAACGAGGGCGACCCCTACCGCTATAACCATGATGGCTGGGACGCTTTGAATCCGGATATTCAGGCTTCCGCCATCAGCAAATCGGAGTTTGCTTTGGGCTATAACGGAACGCTGGATAAGGTGGCATGGACGAAGGAAAACACCACCACAAAAAGCGTAGAAATGTCCCACGGGTTTTTCTTCAACAGCTCCATAAAATGGGGCGATGAGAAGGTAGGAATGCACGGTGTCACCACAAGCCTTGAATATAGCGATGGCAAGGGAAATTCCACCTCCAAAGGCACTGCGGTGGGAGCGAGCTGCACCGTCACCAGTCTGGACAAGCAGAGCCTTGTGGCGGAAGGAATTCCCGCGCCTGTTGTAGACGCCTATCGATTCCATTGGACGCTGGGGCAGTGGCAGCGCCACCTGAGTGGTGCAGCGAACAACAAGACACCCTTTATCGGCTACAGTGTTACCAATCTTTCCTCTCCGCCGCGAGCCATCGACAATTTGGACAAGACAATAACCCGCGGCGAAGGCATCTTTGACCTGAAGCTTTCTTGGACAAAGCCGGACTGCGAAAACGGTCATCCGGCGATTACTGGCTACTATGTTTACAGCAAGGACGAAAACGGTGCATATACAAAAGTATCCGAAAAGCTGTCTGCCGAAGCAACGGAATATGAGATCAAAAACCTTGACCTGAATGGCAAGTACACCTATGTAGTGACGACCGTAGCAACGGTAGACAGCAAGGATTATGAGAGCGTTTGGTCCAACGAGGCGCATTATCGCGCGGACGAAGCGCCTTACATCGGTAGCAATGGCAACTGGTGGGTCGGGGGAACCGACACCGGCGTAAAAGCGGCCGGTGACGACGGAAAGCCGGGCAAGGACGGCGAAACTCCGTATATCGGTGAGAACGGCAACTGGTGGATCGGCTTTACGGATACGAAAGTTAAGGCGGCAGGCACCGACGGTAAGGATGGTGAAAAAGGCGAGGACGGTGAAACGCCCTACATTGGCGAAAACGGCAACTGGTGGATCGGTGAAACCGACACAGGCGTAAAGGCTGTCGGAACGGATGGTGCAGACGGCACGAACGGTGCGGATGGTCTGACCCCCAGCATCGGCGAAAACGGTAACTGGTGGATTGGCGCTACCGACACAGGCGTAAAAGCTGCCGGAACGGACGGTACAAACGGCACGAACGGTGCAGACGGTCTGACCCCCAGCATTGGCGAAAACGGCAACTGGTGGATCGGCACTACCGATACCGGCGTCAAGGCTGCCGCAACGGATGGTGCAGACGGCAAGGACGGCGCAGCCGGAACAAACGGCGTCGATGGTCGAACACCGCAGCTCAAAATCGGTGATGATAACCTCTGGTATGTTTCCTATGACAATGGTCAGAATTGGGAATCTCTCAATGTGAAAGCTACCGGAGAAATGGGAGCGACAGGTGCCCAAGGCGAAAAAGGCGACAAGGGTGACCAAGGCGAGCAAGGCATTCAGGGTGTCCAAGGCGAAAAAGGCGATGCCGGTGCCGATGGCGCTTCCGGGCAAAATGGCACCAATGGAATGAACGGAAAAAACGGTGTAAATGGTCAAGACGGACAAAACGGTCAGGATGGCAAGGATGGACAGGATGGTACTGCCGGGCGCGGAATAGACAACGCCATGATTGATAACGACGGCTACCTAATTCTTACAATGACCGATGGCACGACCATCAATGCCGGTCTTGTACGCGACACTTCCGCTGTGGCAAACAAAGAAGCAAATGACTCTGCTACGGCAAAATCGCTTGCGACAGCGGCTGTTGGTCTTTCCGGTGCATCTTTGCTATGGAACATTGCAATGCTTGCACTCTCCATCACCATGAAAAGAAAGTACACAACTTTCCACAGATGATACAGTATAAACAATAATGAAGCAGTCTTGAAAGTGCCAAAACACTTTCAAGGCTGCTTTTGTCAGGATAACCGATTACTTATTGTTTCTTCTCTTGCAGACAAACCATATCCATAGGATTCACACGCACACCATTCTGCATAACCTCAAAATGCAGGTGGAAACCTGTGCTGTCGCCGGTATTGCCTACATAACCTATAACCTGCCCTGCCGTTACC
>OKVH01001569.1_pt1 | contig 10324 bp, 7 predicted proteins | sample 1604791 | NCBI WGS metagenome assembly OKVH01 (sample SAMN01760919, study PRJEB22395) | human gut metagenome | reverse complement strand
TTCATTTAGGATCTCTTCTCCTCGTTTCTTTAACTGTTGGTCAAAAGATTTCTGAGCCTGATCTGCTGTATGCATTGCATTCATAACCTCTTCTTTTGAGACATGATATACTTCTTCCATATATTTTACCAACTGACGCTGTCTGTCCTTTTTGGTATGCCAATGGAATAATGGTGCATCAAATGGCACATTCCATTTATCCTGTGGATTATCAGAATTCCTGATAACGATCGGATAACCTTTTACCACCGCACACATAGACTCACTTGTTTTTTCCATATTCTCTGGCGGTACTGTTGTGATCGATGGCATGAAGATTCGGTCTACTTTATGCTTTACAAGATTTCTTATATGACCATGTACCAGCTTTGCAGGGAAACATACGGTGTCCGATGTTACTGCAGAAAGTCCATCCTCATACATTTTTCTTGTACTTTTATCTGAAATGCGTACTGTATATCCCAATGCCTGCCAAAAGGTTTTCCAGAATGGCATGGTATCCCAGTAGGATAATACTCTTGGCAAACCGATGACTTCTGTTCTCTGCTTTGTGCTTTCTTTTCCATGTTCTTTGATGTTTTCCCCGACATGTTCTGTAGAATGTTCATTTTTATATGTATTCGAAAGATTATGTGGATAATCTTTAAATAACAGCTCTTCTCTTATCTTATAAAGGTTTGGCACTGCATTTACCTTTTGCAGTTTTTCTTTTACCTGCCGGTTTACTTCTTTATCCTTTGGATTACCGATAACCTCTCCACGCTCACAACGATTATTTGTCACCCAGGAATTTCCGTTAGAAAACTTCACAATCGTTCTGTTACAGTGGTTTCCGCAGAATGGACATGGGGAATTAGCATCCTGTGTATAAGAAAAAGTATCTAAGTTCTGTAAATCCCAGATTTCTTCTGTTTCTGGACTTTTCTCGTATTTTTCCTTTGCAATAAGAGCCATTCCAATCGCACCCATAATTCCAGGATAAGGCGCTCTTACTACATCTCTTCCCACATACTCTTCCATCGCACGAAGAACCGCATCGTTCTCAAAGGTTCCACCCTGTACAACAATCTTCTTACCAAGAGAATCCAGATTGGAAACACGGATAACTTTCGTAAATACATTCTCAATGATGGAACGGCAAAGTCCCGCCATAATGTCTGCGGGGGTTTTTCCGTTGCGCTGTTCTGTCACGATGTTTGAATTCATGAAAACGGTGCAACGGCTTCCTAGGTTTGCGGGGTCTTTTGAGGAAAACGCTGTTTGCGCAACTTCGTCGAGCGGAATGTTGAGTGTTGAGGCAAAGCTTTCCAAAAAAGAACCACAGCCCGAAGAACAGGCTTCGTTGACTACGATGTCAGTAATGATGCCGTCATCAAGCCAGATTGCCTTCATATCTTGACCGCCAATATCAAGAATAAAGCTCGCATCGGGGATAAAGCGCGTGGTTGCTTTGGCATGAGCAACAGTTTCTACTACGTGGTAGTCGGCTCTTAGGGCTTTGGCAAACATGAGTTCGCCGTAACCGGTAGTGCCCAATGCTTTTATGCGTAGTGAAATGCCTTGGTTTTGGTAGCGTAGTTTGAGCGCGTTTAGGGCGTTTTTAAGTATTTCGAGCGGTTCACCTTCGTTTGAAGCATAAAACTCGTCAATCAATCTGTCGTCTTCGTCTAAAACCGCAAACTTTGTTGTGGTACTTCCTGAATCAATTCCTAGATAAACATCTAAAACAAGAGGACACGCTGCAGTATCTACCTTATCAATAAGGCGTGTGTACGGCATTGCCTTTTTAGGGTGCCTCTCGTAAAAATCACTACGTTCTGCATCGCTTTAAAAAAGGGATCTTGATGGTCGCTCAAATCGATAGTGCTTGCAAGCGCGTTAAGTTTTTCGGTTGCTTCAAAAGCATTCTTGAAGAAACGAGTATCGTCTTTGAAAAGCGACGAAAGAGCTAAAGCGGTTCCCTTGGCAACAATAAGTTCTGCCTGTTCAGGAATAATGATTTCGTCTTGAGTAAATTCGAGCCTTGAGGCAAAAACCTCGACAAGTTTTGGGTTGAAGGTGAACGGTCCTCCTTCAAAAATGAGAGGGGGTGTAATGGCTAATCCTTGAGCGAGTCCGCCGATGGTTTGTTTTGCAACGGCATGAAAAACTGAAAGCGCAATGTCTTCTTTGGATACGCCACGGTTAAGAAGAGGCTGAATGTCTGTCTTAGCATAGACGCCACAGCGACCAGAGATGTCGTATTGGGTGTTTCCTTTTTCTGCTAACGCATTCAGCTCTTCTGGTTGAACGCGAAGAAGCGTTGCTATCTCATCGAGAAAGGCACCTGTTCCACCAGCGCAACTTCCATTCATGCGCATATCTGAAACAACAGGTTCCCCATCTTTTTGGGTGAAGAAAATCATTTTGGCATCTTGTCCGCCAAGCTCAATGGCGCAATGCGTTTGAGGATATTCCGCTTTAATGGCTATTGCGTTTGCTACTACTTCTTGTACGTAGGGAACATTGAGTTGCTGGGCTAGTGCTTTTCCACCAGAGCCGCAAAAAGAAAGGCGAATTTTGCTTTCAGGATACGTTTCCGCAAGCGTTTTAAGTGTGTTTTGAATGGTCTTTAACTGTAGAGCATTATGCCTACGGTAATCGGAAAAAATAATAGTTTTCGATTTAGAATCAAGGGCTACAAGCTTTGTGGTCGTTGATCCAACATCTATTCCAACGTGAAGAAGTTCAGGTGTAGGGGGAGTAGTTGTGGGGGAAGTGGTTTTGCTAGTAGCTGACAACATGTATATCCTGCAAATCGTTTTTTTGGTATTTATCTAATTATATTAAACAACCTGTTGAATAATAATAGTCAAATTGACTAAATATGTTTAGATTTATAACAATCAATAAAGAAGCATTTTGGTCAGGCTTTTTAAAAGCGATCCATGAAGGTAGTGGGGTAATTCTGCTAAAAAAGCGGTATAGTTAAAACATGTTTCACTAAAAGGTTTTGTTAGAGAGGGGACATCATGGCTAACAATTTCGGTGACGGCTTAAAAGACATTTTCCTAGCGGGCGTTGGGGCAATGGCTCTTACGGGGGAGAAATCAAAGGAACTTGTCGACAAACTAATTTCTAAAGGCGAACTTTCTGTTGAACAGGGTAAAGAAATTAATCAGGAGTTATCACGTAAAGCAACCGATACCGTTTCAAAGTTTCGCGGGGAAGCTCTCTCTCAGTTCTTAGATTCGCTTTCGCCTGAAGAGCGCAAAGAGTTTGCTGCTCAAGTTGCAAAACTCACTGAGGAAAAAGAAGAGAAAAAGGAAGATTCTGCTAAGGAAAAGGCTTCAGAATAATAACCTTGGTGTTCTAGTGTAGAACTTTCTAAACGTCAGTTTTAAAACGGTAGAGCTGACGCGAGCAGTTTTATTGTCTTATCAATCGTAAACAAGCAGCAAGGGTGTTGGGTTCATGGAAGAAAACACGCTACTTCGGCACCTCTTCAATGATCGTGCCGAAGTAGACCCTGAACAACAATTTGGTCTTACCCGCAAATCTCGCAATAAGCGCTTGCATGAGATTATCGGGTTGGTGCGCAAATATAAGGTAATGGATGGCATTACACCTGCACATTTTCGTGATATGTTGGTTGATCTGGGGCCGAGTTTTGTGAAAATCGGCCAGATGCTTTCATTGCGCTCAGAGATATTGCCTCAAGCTTACTGTGATGCTCTTGCTACGCTGCAGATGGATGCTGATCCTCTTCCGTTTAAGGAAATAGAACATGCTCTTGAAAACATTTATGGTGAGCGTTTCTCTTCGATTTTCTCAAATATTGATCCAAAACCTTTGGGAAGCGCATCGCTTGCGCAGGTTCATAAGGCAACATTAAGCAATGGGGATGTTGTCGCTGTTAAAGTGCAGCGACCCGGGGTTCGTGCCACCATGGCTCAGGATATCGATGTTATGCGTTCGGTTGCTAAACGCCTTTCGCGTTTCATGAAAGACAACCAAATGGTTGATCTGCGTGACGTTGTTGAAGAGCTCTGGAGCACGTTTCTTGAAGAAACCGATTTCACCAAGGAAACCCAGAACTTACATGAGTTCGCACTTCTGAATAAAGATGTTGCCTATATTCGTTGTCCCATGCCGTATTTGGAATACTGCTCCGAAGAAGTTTTGGTGATGGAATACATCGAGGGTACTTCACTGCGTGATACCGACAAGCTTGTTGAGCTGGGGTACGATCTTGAAGAAATTGGAATGAAGGCTCTCGATAATTACGCAACGCAAATTCTTGATTTCGGCTTTTTCCATGCTGATCCTCATCCGGGAAATATGTTCATCAAAGATGGACAAATTATTTATCTTGACCTTGGCATTGTTGGAAGACTTAATCCTCGTGATAGGGCTCGCTTTGGTGAGATTATTGAAGCTGTGGGCGCCAAGAGTGCAACACGACTCAAAGATGCTCTTATTTCTTTTTCAGTTGATCATGATTCAAGAGGAATAGATCATCCCCGCTTTTTAGCAGAGCTCGATATCATTTTGGAAGGATACGGCTCCTGTGATGTTGCGGATATTGATATTGGTGGGCTTTTGAGTGACATCATGCTTTTAACGAAGCAGTGTAAAGTTACGCTTCCTCCATCGGTAACGGCGGTTTCGCGAGGAATCGTAACAATCGAAGGAACGCTTTCGGAGTATATTGCAAATTCTAATATTGTCGACATAATCAATGACCACGTTATGCGCAAGAAAGATCCGAAGAAAGAACTTCAGAAGCTTGTTCAGGATACAATGATTTCGCTCGGTAATTCGGGTCGTGGTCTAGCGACTTCTGCTGAATATGCAGGAGAAACACTCAAAATGCTTTCTCGCGGACAACTTAAGATGAATATGGAAATGTTGGGTTCTGATGAGCCTATAAAAAAAGTTTCCCGTATTGCAAATCGTCTGGCGGTTAGCATGGTTATTGCGGGCTTATTGGTAAGTGCGAGCTTGATGACTTCGCTCGATATGCCAAAAATAATCGGAGTGCCTGTTCTCTCGTTCATTGAATTCGTTTCAGCTTTTATCTTAACTATCATGGTGGCGATAGATATCTACCGTAAACCAAAAAGCTAGACTTTAATCGTAAGATTGAATTGTTTGTCCTGAGTTCACGCCCTGAAAGGCGGTTTTGTTCCAAAAAAAGAGTTAACAAAGAGAGATGCGTATAATGCGGTAAGCTGGTATTGAGCGGCTTACTGTTTTTTCATTTGAAATCGCTGTTTAGACTCAATCGATAGCTTTGAAAGGGCGGGATTTACTATGAATTCTGATTCACGTGCGGTAAAAGGGTTAAATATCGCGATCATTGTTCTCGCTGCATTGAGCCTAGTAGGTTCTATATTTGTAGCGTTTTCGGTCGGCGTTGTGGGCATTGCGTTTAGTGATCCTTCGGTGCAGTCGTCACTCTATGATGAGTTGTACTATGACTATTATTACGGTGATCTTTATGATTCAGGTTTAACCCCTGATGACATGATTGCGCTTCTTATAGGGTTAGGTTCTGTGGGTGTAGTTTTTTCCCTTCTCACGCTCGGAACTTCCATTTTTACGCTTATTACAGGCATTTTTGGCGTTCGTAACGCAGGCAATGCCGATAAGCTTGGCAGTACGTTTATTATGACCATCATTTCGATTGTGTTAAACGTACTCTGCCTCAGCCTTATTATGCTCATATTGCTTATTATCTCGGCAGTGTTTATTAATAAGGTGCGTAAAAGTGCTGTTTCAATTCCTTTCGCAGCAAATGCTGCAGCACCAGGAGCATATCAGCAGCAGATATATACACAGCCCGTTCAGTCAACGCCTAACGTGCAGCAATCGGCTCCCGCTCCAACTCAAGCTCCAACTCCTGTTCCAGTCCCTGCTCCAGCTCAAGCACCTGCTCCTGCTCCGGTTCCAGCTTCTGCTCCAACTCAAGCTCCGGTTCCATCTTCTACTCCCACTGTGAGCAAAGAACAAGGTTCTCAGGATACACCGCAAACCCCTGCGCCTCCTGCACCTCCGGTTCAGTAGTTTTGTGTGGTGAAAGATGCTTACTTGCTTGCATATTAGATGAGCAACACAAATGAACAACGAAACAGCACGATGAATTTAAAATCAGTCGTGCTGTTTTTGTATAAACGCTTTTGAAAGTTCTTCATTAATACTTGTTCTCTTTAATAATCCTGATACAATTCAAAGGCTGATTTATTACACATGCGCGGTGGACCCAGATTCGCCAGTGACCAAATATGGTTGCGAAGAAGGGGATGAAGTCGTGCAGAGGATTAACGAATGGAGAAAACATGACTAAGGTCAACATTAAGACCCTGCTCGATGCAGGCACTCATTTCGGTCATCAGACCCGCCGTTGGAACCCTAAGATGAAGCCTTATATCTTCGGTAGCCGTGGTGACATCTATATCATCGATCTCAAAGAAACTCTTTATGGTCTCGATGCAGCATACACTGCTGTTTCTAAGGTTGCTGAAAAGGGCGGCATCGTTCTTTTCGTTGGTACCAAGAAGCAGGCTCAGGAGCCAATCGCTGAAGCTGCTAACCGTTGCGGCATGCCTTACGTAAATGCTCGTTGGCTCGGTGGTATGCTCACTAACTTTGTAACCATCCGCTCACGTGTTCAGCGCATGGAAGAGCTTGAGGCAATGGAAACCGACGGTCGTATGGAGAAGCTCCCTAAGAAAGAGCAGATTCTTTTGAAGAAGGAACTCGCTAAGCTTCAGACCAATCTTAATGGTATCCGCAACATGAAGAAGACCCCTGACATGGTTTTCATTATCGATACCAATCGTGAGCAAATTGCAATTCATGAGTCTCATCGTTTGAACATTCCTGTTGTTGGCACCCTTGATACCAACTGCGATCCAGACGACGTAGATTATGGTATTCCTGCTAACGACGATGCAATTCGTTCCGTTAGTCTTCTCGCTGATTTCGTAGCAGACGCTGTCATTGCTGGCACTGGTGCTCCTGTTACCGTTGAAGAAATGGCTGCCCCTGCTGCTGAAGAGGCTGCTCCTGCAGAAGCTCCTGCTGCTGAATAGAATAAGTAGGCTTGCAAGTAAGGTAATACACATAGGCGGACTTACGAGAGTGGGTCCGCGTTTCTTATGAAAGGAAACACCATGGCAGAAATTACTGCAGCTCTTGTAAAAGAGCTTCGTGAAATGACGGGCGCTGGCATGATGGAATGCAAGAAGGCTCTCGTTGAGGCCGAAGGCGATATCGATAAGGCTGTTGACGTTCTTCGTACGCGTGGCTTGGCTGCTGTAGCTAAAAAAGCTGGTCGTGCTACTAACGAAGGCGCAGTAACGGTTGTTATTGCTGCTGATGGCAAGTCTGGCGCAATGGTTGAGCTCAACTGCGAGACCGACTTCGTTGCAATGAATGATAAGTTTAAGGCTTATGGCGAGAAAATCGCTAACGCTGCTCTTGCTTCTATGGCTGCTGATGTTGAGGCTCTTAAGGCTGTAGAGCATGAAGGCGAAACGGTTGAGGCTATCATTACTGACGCGGTTCATGTTCTTGGTGAAAACACTCAGCTTGCTCGCGTAACCACTGTTGAAGCACCTGCTGTTGCTGGTTATGTTCATGGCGGCGGTAAGATTGGCGTTATGGTTGAGTTTGAGGTTGAAGGAATTGATCCTGCTTCTGCTGAATTCCAGGCTTATGGAAAAGACGTCGCAATGCAGGTAGCAGCAATTGCTCCTGTTGCTGCAACGCGCGATTCGGTAGATCCTGAAATTGTTGCTCATGAAATGGAGATTTACAAGGCACAGGCTGCTGAGTCTGGTAAGCCAGAGAACATTCAGGAGAAAATTGCTTCGGGTCGTCTTGAAAAGTTTTACAAAGAAAGCTGCCTAACCGAGCAGGCTTTCGTTAAGAACTCTGATCAGACTGTTAATCAGTACACTGCAGAGGTTGCAAAGAATCTCGGTGGCGAGATCAAAATTCTCTCCTTCCAACGCTTTGTTCTTGGCGAATAATTACACCGATTAAAATAAAATATGAAGCCCTTCCAAAGCTTAGGTTTTGGAAGGGCTTCTCTGTCATAATGAGATAGTTGTCTTACGTATTGAGCCAATGCGGCTTTTCTACTATAGATCGGAAGATGCATGTCTGAAGAAATCATTATTGCGCGTGAAAGTGCTTCTTTGTCAGGAACCGTACATATTGGAGGCGCGAAGAATTCGGCGCTTAAACTTATTGCGGCTTCTTTGTTGGGTCGGGGAAAATCGGTTATCCACAATGTTCCTCTTATTTCTGATATCGAAATAATGGTTGAGGTTTTGCGCAGCTTGGGTGCAACGGTTTCTCGCGAAGGTCACACTATTATCATCGATACCGAAAAAGCAGAAGGACACGAAACTCCGTATGAGCTTGTTTCTAAGATGCGAGCAAGTATTTCTGTATTAGGGCCCTTGATCGGCCGTTTTGGTTGCGCTCGTGTTGCTATGCCTGGTGGTTGTCAAATTGGTGCTCGAAAGATTGACATTCATCTTAAGGTTCTTGAGGCGTTGGGTGTTGAGTTTAAGAACGATCATGGTTATCTCTATGCCTCTTCTCCTAATGGGCTTCACTGCGCCGATGTGCTTCTTGAGTTTCCGAGTGTTGGTGCAACTGAAAACATGCTAATGGCTTCCGTGACTGTCGAGGGTACTTCGATTATCGATAATGCGGCTCGTGAGCCTGAAATTGTTGATCTTGCCAACATGCTCAACGCGATGGGCGCAAAGATTGAAGGGGCGGGAACTCCCACTATCACCGTTACAGGTGTTCCGCTTTCAGAATTCCATCCCTGTGAACACACTACAGCTGGAGACCGCATTGAGGCGGGAACTTTTTTGACAGCTGGCGCTCTTTTGGGCGGGCCATTGACGGTTGAAGGTATTGATCCCTCGTTTCTCCGTATGGCTCTCATGAAGCTTGAGCAGATGGGCTGTGACGTTAAAACAGCAGATGGCTCTATTACTGTTTCACGTACGATGCCCCTTCGTCCTATTGATATCCAGACGCTTCCTCATCCTGGTTTCCCCACTGATCTCCAGGCGCAGTTTATGCTTTTGGCGGCGCTCGCAGAGGGAAATTCGGTCATTACGGAAAATATTTTTGAAAATCGTTTCATGTTTGCTTCTGAGCTTAACCGCATGGGTGCCGAAATTAGCATTGAGGGACACCATGCTCTTATTCAAGGTGTTGAAAAACTTCAGGGTGCTCCTGTGACTTCTCCTGATTTGAGAGGTGGTGCTGCCCTGGTTATTGCGGGTCTTGTTGCTGAGGGTGAAACAAAGATCTATGACATTTATCATATTGATCGTGGCTACGAAGATTATGTGGGTAAATTGCAGAATCTTGGTGCATCAATCGAGCGTAGGGTAGTTTAACAAAAGACTAAATTCTGAATATCGCCTTCAAGGTTTTGGGTTGGAGTTGTCTAATTCTTCCTGCGGTTTTTGCTTGTAATTGATAGTACTAGGGTTGTTTCGATGAATAATAATCGTTTTAATCGTTCGTCTTGTCGTTCTAAAAGCTGGTCTTCTTCGGTTATTGGGACGCATGCTTCTTCGGCTGGTCGTCCATCTCGTGGCTCAACGCACCAATCGCGTCGTCGTGCGCAAAGCCTCGGGGGAAGAACTGCTGAATTGCGGCAGATGAATTTAAACACAAGTTCTGTTTCTGCCGCTGCAGCGCGGCACAAAACAGGTCGTTCATTCACCAAGGATGCTCTTGCACAACGTCGCCGACGCAGTATTTTTCTCGGGTTACTTGTCGCTGTTCTAGTGCCTGCTTTAGCTTTCGGGCTTGGCTCTTGTGCTTACAAATCTTCTATTTCAGGCGCAATGGCGCTCAACGATGATGAAGCTAAAAGTGCGCTTGTTGCACCAAAAGAAAATGAGCCCTATTACGTTCTTATTGCAGGTCTTGGGGATGACCCTCAAGTTGGTCAGACAGCGAGTTTTTTGATGCTCATGCGTGTTGATGAGCAAAATAAGCAAATTTCTCTGCTTGGTATTCCTGACAACATTGCTGTTTCGCTTTCAAAGTCGGGTGACTATATGCTTCGTGATGCTGTATCGGTTGGAGGAGAAAAAGAGTTAATTTCTGCCGTTTCGAGCAAACTCGATATTGATGTTGCGCATTATATTCGTACAACTGAAAAAGATTTTGTAACCCTTGTTGACTCTCTTGGCGGAGTTCACGTGAATATTGAGCAGCGTGTGGACGATCCGCGTGTAAGCAACATTGTGCTCAACGTAGGGGAACAAGACTTACATGGTGAAGAGGCGCTTGC
>OKVH01001564.1_pt1 | contig 10344 bp, 10 predicted proteins | sample 1604791 | NCBI WGS metagenome assembly OKVH01 (sample SAMN01760919, study PRJEB22395) | human gut metagenome | reverse complement strand
ATTAGAAAATGTCATAAAAAAAAGGGCGTCATTTATTGCTACCCACCAACAACATCGTGATACCACAAAATGGTATAATGGGTTGTATAGTTTATGGGACATGGAGAATAAGGAATTACTTTCTCCCGAAAACAAAGGTGTTTTACCATACCCATACATGGTAGGTGGCTCGGATGATCCGTCTAATTGCAAAGCTTTGTACCTGAGTGAGAAGAATGTAGTCTATCCCGATAAAGAGGAAATAGCTTCTTTGGAATATTATGAAAAGAACTTCGTATGGGGAAAGCTACAACGCACGGACAAGGAGCTTCCTTATCCATACGGTATTTATGGATGTGACAATTGGTACGAACTCCGCAACGGAGGATTGGGCGACTATAATTCTGGCGGAAGTGGCAAGGAGCGTATGTGGAGAACGTATGATTATCCTACTCATTTTACTATTTACTACAACCTTTACAGGATTGCAAAGGATTATCCCCATCTTGTCAATTATTTGGATGCAAAAGGGTATTTGGAACGTGCCTATCGCACGGCAATGGCCTATTTTGAGGTGCCGTACAATATCTTTATGGGAAAGCAATGGGCTATTAGGGGCTGGAGCGATTGGGCTTATAAAATAGGTAATTTCCATGAACGTTATCTGCTGTACATCATACAGGTGTTAAAAGAAGAAGGAAGAAACCATGAAGCGGAAAAATTACGTAAAGAGTGGGAAAAGAAGGTGGGAGGTACGGGAGTGGGCTCACTGCCGCCGGTGATGGTAACGGTTGCGTTATTTACAACGTTGGCAATGGGAGTTGCCTGACCGCCGGTGGGGAAGTTTTTGAACTCAGTGATGACGAGAGCGAGATCGCTTGCGCCGTTTGCTGCACCTTCCTTAACGCGGAGCGTTACGGAGCAGATGGTGCCGCTCTGAGTGAAAGCAGCGGTGGGCATCATGACGCCGAGGCGCATGGAGCCGGGGATGGTGGTGGCATCAACAAGCTGAGTGCCGCCGAGGTCGATGATCTGGTTGAGAACATCGCCGCGAGTGTGGGACACATACTCGAATGCATCAGCATTATAGTTGAACTGCATGTTGAGTACATGTGCTTCGAAAGTGCCGTTCACGGTGAGGTTAACGGTGATTTCGTCGCCGGGGGTTGCCGTTGCGGGTGCATTTTCAACTGCGAATACAACTTCGCCGTCTGCAAACACGGGGATGGCTACAAGGGAAAGTACCATCATTGCCGCTACGAGCATTGCAAGAAACTTTTTCATGTGGTTCTCCTTCCAACATATTTTTTTGCAGCTTTTGCTGCTTCGACCGAGCAGACGCTGTTGCACGTCCGCGCCAATCGGACATTATTCTATCAAAAAAATAATGAATGTGCAATTCCCAAAGCAAAATGCTCTTTTTTACTTGGTGACATTTGAATATTCAATTTTCCCTTCACTGCCGTAAATATCGCGCATTCTATCAACATTCTCTTTTCGTAAAAATAAATAATATATTTTTAATTTCAGCCATAATCAACCTTAATTTGCACCAAATTACATTCCATCGCCAACTTATCACGCATATATCGTCCGCCGAACGAGCAGAATAAAGGCATTGGAACACAAAAAAGTCCAAAGCCTGAATAAACGGATTATTCTGAATACTGAAAGGAACAGAACAATGAATCGCAAGCAACAAATCAAGTGGCGGTTTCGCAGATTCCGCCTTCGCTCAGCAGTTTTTATGCGCCGCAACGGACTTTATCTTGCCCTTGCGGGCTGTCTCGCCTCCCTCGGCGGCGCAGCAGTTTTGATTTTTACGGCCGGAGGGAATGATGCCCCGAATGCACCGGTCAACCGTTCGGACGACCAAAGGCTTGAAAACGTGCTGAACACTGTTTCCGCCGAAAGCGGCACTCCGGTGCCCGCCGTTGAAACGCCGGCCGCAGGCACGGCCTTGCCGCGCCCAACGCCGCTTGCACTGCCGGAATTCACGCCCATGCCCGAACTTTCGCCCGAACCCGAACCGACTGCGGACGGAGTTTTGTCCGGATTGAAGCCGCCGGTTGACGGAACCGTTATGAAGAGCTTTGCAATCAACTCTCTGCTTTATTCGGAAACGCTTCATCAATGGATGACGCATCCCGGAGTTGACATAGAATGCAGCAAGGGCAGTGAAGTCCGTGCAATTGCGGACGGAACGATTGAAAATGTTTACGTTGACGACAGACTCGGGGTCACAATCGTCATCTCTCACGCAAACGGCATGGCAAGCGTTTACTCCAATCTGAAGGCTGAGCCGCCCGTGAATATCGGCGACAGAATCACCGCCCGTCAAGTCATTGGCTGCATCGGCGACACGGCGATCAGCGAATGCGCGGAGCGGAGCCACCTGCATTTTGAAATCCGTGTCAACGGCAGTCCTGTCGATCCCGAAAGTATTATAACCTTTATTAAGCCGTGAACAGTCGTGAACAGCGGACAACGAATCGGAAACAGGCATTTGCGGAAATGAGATTAAGGCAGTGAGCTTAAATAAAAGTCATATGCCTCCCTCATTTCCCCGCCGTTCACCGTTCCCGATGCCTTTTAAACCCGAAAAATCGTCCGCGGCTGCGGCACTTTTTTAATTGCAAAATTCGCCCGCGCGTTTTATAATAAGGTCAGTTTCAATCCGGCGCAGTTTCCGAACCGGATTCGCAGCAGATTTTCGAATGGAGAAATATTATGAAAACGCTTACCGTTATCCCGCTTGCAACGCCGCAGACCGTTCCTCAGAACTCACTCGAAGCGGTTAAATCCGTTGACCGACTGTATTTGCAGACAACGGAGCATATATGCGCAAATGCCGCACTCCGCATCCGTCCCGAAGCGGTTTCAATGGATGATTTATACAGCGAATGCTTTGATTTTGACGAATTGAACGAACGCATTGCCGAAAGGCTTGCGGCGGCATTCGAATCCGAGAATGCGGAAAACCTCAACATCGGCTATGCCGTCCTCGGCCGCGGCGTTGAAGGTGAGCTTGCCGCGCTGTTGTGCAGCCGTGCGAGTGAAAACGGATTTACCGTCCGTTTCATGCCCGCGCCGGGCTTTGCGGAATCTGCGGTTTGTGCCGCCGCAAACTGCGGGCATATTGCGCCGTGGTCGGGTTATGATATTCGTTCGGCGCATTCCTTCAATATAATAGGAACGGATTTCCCCGTTGTTATTGAAGAGACGGACAACCTGCTTATCGCGGGCGAAATCAAACTTCGGCTGAGCGAGTACTACCCGGATGAATCCGATGTTTTTGTCTGCACAATGAACAACTGCGGAGAATACGATGTTAATTGCCTTCCGCTGCACCGAATGGATCACCCGGAAGCGGAAAAGCTTTACGGTGCGGCAACCGTCGTTCTTGTTCCCCCCTGCGGGCTTTTGCAGCGTACACGCCACGGCATTGACGGGCTGCTTGAAGTTATGCATCGGCTCCGTGCTCCCGGCGGCTGCCCGTGGGATGCGGAGCAAACCCACGAAAGCCTGCGCTCCTCGCTGCTGGAAGAAACATACGAGGTGCTTGATGCGCTCGACAGCAACGATATGACTGCGCTTGAAGAGGAACTCGGCGACCTGCTGCTGCAAATCGTTTTCCATTCCGTTATCGAAGAAGAATGCAGCGACTTCACCCTGCGTGATGTCACAACGGGAATCACCAACAAGCTCATTTATCGCCATCCGCATGTGTTCGGCAGCGTTCATGTTGACGGCACGAATGACGTGCTTGCAAATTGGGAAAAGCTCAAGCAGAAAGAGAAGCACCAGCAAACCGTGGCCGACACTCTGCGCGCAGTTCCCAAAGCATTCCCCGCACTGATGCGCAGCTGCAAAATTCAAAAGCGCGCCGCCCGAGTCGGGTTCGATTGGGACACCGCTGCCGACACCCTGCCGAAAGTCCACGAAGAGGCGGACGAAGTTCTTGATGCACTCAAAAAGGGCGATGCTCCGGCAATTGCGGAAGAAATCGGCGATCTGCTCTTTGCCTGTGTAAATGCGGCCCGCAAAGCCGGTGTCGATCCGGAGCTTGCACTTGCCGCAGCAACGCAAAAATTCACGAACAGATTCATCAAAATGGAAGAACTCATCCTGTCCGAAGGCGGTTGTCTTTCGGATATGACTCTTGAGCAAATGGATTCATATTGGGATAGGATAAAAAAGTGAATTAAATTGCGATATTTGCTTAAAATATACCAAAAAGCTATTGTGTTTTCGGCGCAAGACTGATAAAATACTGAATGTTGCTTAAGGGTTCGGGTTTTCCGCCCGAACAAAGCATAACAGGGTTCTGCACCATGTTGTGCACAATAGCGTAATTTTTAGTTTATTCTATAAACGGAGGAACATACAATGAATAAGGCTCAGCTTATCAGCACTCTTGCGAGCACGACCAACCTTACCAGGAGGGATGCAGACGTTGCAGTCAATTCCATCTTCAATCTCATCATCGAACAGCTCAGGCAGGGCGACAAAGTTCAGATCGTCGGCTTTGGCTGCTTTGAAGTTCGCGAACGTCCCGCACGCAAGGGCCGCAACCCCATGACCGGTGAGGCTATCGATATCGATGCCACCCGTTCCGTTGCTTTCAAGCCCGGCAAGTCCATTAAAGACGCTATGGACAACAAATAATTTTTGCTTATAAACCAAGCTTTCCGGCCGCACTGTATGTCATATAGCGCGGCTTTTAATTTATTTATTCGAAAAGGCTTGATTTCTGCCGTTTTCGTGGTAAAATACTGTTGAGGCAGCTGAGCTGCCTCGGAATCAAATATTTTTCGGAGGTAATACTCATGGCTTATCGTATCACTGAAGCTTGCATCGCATGCGGCGCATGTGCAGCAGACTGCCCCGTCGGCGCAATTTCCGAGGGTGACGGCAAATACGAAATCAATCCCGACGCTTGCATCGAGTGCGGCCTTTGCGCAAGCACATGTCCCGTCGGTGCTCCCACCAACGACTGATTCAGTCACAGCGCAGGTTTAATATCGCATTGAAAACTCGGTTTTCATCCAATGCTTTTTAACACCTGCTCGTGAAAATCTCCACAAATTTATTTAATCCGAAAGAGGGCGCGGTAAACCGTGCCCTCTTTCGGGTTTTTCGAATACACTTCTCCGCAGGGTTCCGCCGAAAAGTTCAAATTCAGTCAAAGCCCACCTGCTTCACGGCTGTCTTTGCCGAAGAACAGTTTGTTTAATATATTTCAAACAAAAAAACAGCTCGCACGGTGCGGTTTGCAGCCGGGCGAGCGTTCTCTTTACTTTGGTTTACTGATTAATTTGTTTTTTTGTTTTTCCTGCTTCCGAATTCACGTTCAAACAGTTTTTTGATTCCGCATGCAAAGCAAAGCACATAACCCAGCACCGAACCCACAACATCCTCCAGTATCTGATACGGCAGTTTCATAACTGCATATTCGGGAGTTGAATAGATGAACGCTCTGCCGAGTGAGTAGCCGACAGTGTTTATAACAATGCCCAGAATGACGCCGATCACGGCACCCGCATTCATTTTGCTTCCGCGGAAAAGTTTGCGGGCGCAAAGCGAAACAACGATGGCCTGAATACCGTGTGTCACAAGGGAAACAAACATCGGCGCAGGGTAAAAAAGCAAATCCCCGATGAACGCGCCTATGCCGCCGACGATGAATGCGCAAAGCGGATTCAGCAATATCGATGCAATGGTTATTATCGCGTTGTTAAGATAGATATGCCCGCCCGGAACCGGCACGCTGAGCATTGAGGAGCTCATGATAATGTTCATCGCAAGGAACATTGCCGTCACGGTGAGGGTTCTTGTTGAAAACTTTTTTTCATTCGTTTTAATTTCCATAATGCCGCCTTTCTGTTTCGCACGGGCATCCGCCCGAGGCTGAAGCTTTCTGTCGTCCCTTACGGGGATTGACTTTTGACGTAGGTTATTATACACTTAAACTGATACTGTCGCTATCGTCAGTTAAGGAATATTTGATAAGGTCAGTTTGAAATGAAATACAGAATCGACAAGGCTTCAAAAACACCCGCATACGAGCAGCTCTACCGTTTGCTCCGAGCGGATATTGCCGAAGGCGTGCTTCCCCCGCGATATAAGCTGCCGTCCAAACGCTTTCTGGCGGCGGAGCTTGAAATTGCGGTTATCACCGTTGAACATGCCTATGAATTGCTCTGCGATGAGGGTTATGCCGTTTCGCGCCCCCGCAGCGGCTACTATGTTGCATACGGAGCGGAAGGACTCACCGCCGGTGCGCCCCGCGCAACACAGGCACAGATGAGCGCGCACAATATCGGTGCGGATGAGGATTTCCCTTTTTCCGTGCTTGCAAAAACCATGCGCCGCGTTCTTTCGCGCTGCGACAGGGGCATTCTTGTAAAATCCCCGAACAGGGGCACGGACGAGCTTCGCCGTGCAATTGCGGACTATCTTTTGCGGAGCCGCGGCATTTCCGCTGCACCGGAGCGCATTGTCATAGGTTCCGGTGCGGAATACCTTTACGGCCTGATAGCCCAGCTTTTTGAACGCGGTTCCTCCTTTGCGGTCGAAAATCCGTGTTACGAAAAAATACCTCGTGTTTATGAAGCAAACGGGATCGCCTGCATTCCGCTCAAAATGGGTTCGGACGGAATTTCTTCCTCTGCCCTTTCGAAATGCAGAGCGTCGGCGCTGCATGTCACCCCCTTTCACAGTTACCCGAGCGGCATAACCGCGGCCGCCGCAAAACGCGCCGAATACATTGACTGGGCAAGGCGCGGCGGTGCATTTATTGTTGAGGACGACTATGCTTCCGAATTTGCCGTTGCGGGCAGACAGATCGACACCATGTTTTCGCTTGCTCCGGACATTGTTGTGTATGTCAACACGTTCACAAAAACCATCGCGCCCGCTATGCGAATGGGTTATATGCTGCTTCCCGAAAGTCTCGATACATTGTTTTCCAAAAAACTCGACTTCTACTCCTGCACCGTGCCCGTGTTTGAACAGTATGTGCTTGCGGAGTTCATAAATAACGGCGACCTTGAACGCAGCATCAACCGCAGGCGGCGCCGGCTCCGGCGGGACAGGCAGCTTTTTTCGACAGAAGACGGAACCGATTAAACCTGTTTGCCAACAGATATATCTCGGTTCATATATTCTATTTTGAGCATATTCCTGTTGCATTTTCGTCAATTTCTGCGTATAATTCTGTTGCTGTTTTGTTTCGAACGAAACAGAGCAAGCAAATATCCGGAGGGTACATTCCAAATGAAAAAACTTCTCGCAATCGTTCTTGCGGCAGTTATGGCGTTCGGCGTTTTCGCGTTCACCGGCTGTTCCGACAAAACGGGCAAATCAGATTTCAAAGTCGGTGCAATTCTCATCGGCGATGAAAACGAAGGCTACACCTACGCACACATTCAGGGCATTGAGGCCGCAAAAAAAGCCTGCAACCTCAGCGATGATCAAATCATCTACAAATACAACGTCACCGAGGACGAAAAGTGCTATGAAGCAGCAGTCGACCTCGCGGAACAGGGCTGCAAGCTCATCATCGCGAACTCCTTCGGTCATGAGGATCACCTCATCCGCGCCGCAAAAGAGTATCCCGACGTTGTTTTCTGCCACGCAACCGGTCAAAAGGCCGCAAAGCATACCGAGCTTAACAACATTTTCAACTATTTTGACAGCATCTACGAAGCTCGCTATGTTTCCGGCATCGTTGCGGGCATGAAGCTCAAGGCGCTCATGGACGAAGGCAAAGTTACCGATCCCTACGTCGGCTACGTCGGCGCATACCCCTATGCAGAAGTTGTTTCCGGCTACACTGCATTCTTCCTCGGCATCCGTTCCATCGTTCCCGAGGCTCATATGGACGTTCAGTACACCAAAGAGTGGTTCGATCTCGTTAAAGAGAGCGAAGCTGCAAACGCACTCATGGCACGCGGCTGCGTCATCATCGGTCAGCATGCGGACTCCACCGGCGCACCCTCCGCTGTTCAGGCAAAATACGAAGCGGGCGAAACCGTATTCAGCGTCGGCTACAACATTGACATGCTCAGCGTTGCTCCCGATGTTGCCCTCACCTCTCCCCAGAACAATTGGGGTGCATATTACACCTATGCCTTTGAGCAGGTCATGAACGGCAAAAAGCCCGAGCAGGATTGGTGCCACGGCTATTCCAACAACGCTGTTCAGATCTCCCCCCTCGGCAAGGCTTGCGCAGCCGGCACTCAGGAAGCTGTTGACGCCGCAATCGAAAAGATTAAGAGCGGCGAACTGAAGGTATTTGATTGCAGCACCTTCACCGTAAACGGCGAACATCTCACCAGCTACGACAAGAGCCACGGCTTTGAAGGCACTCAGCTTATCTGGGACGGTTACTTCCATGAGTCCGAAGTTATCTCCGCTCCCCTGTTCGATATCCGCATCGACGGCATCACCGAACTGTCCAAGTAATTTGCATTCGCAGTAAATCGCTTTAACGATAAATTGCGATAAAACAATTTTACACCAACCTGCCGCTCGGGCTTCATCGCTCGGGCGGCAGATTTTGTTTCCGCCGGGCGGCAGATTTTGTTTCCGCCTTTTTCCTGTCACGAAAAATGAATTGTTAACAAATTGTTCACAATTTCAGGGCAAAACGGGGTTGACATCACTGCTTTGATATGTTATTCTTTGATTGTATATCGGTTTATACTTGAGTTTCGGTTAAGTCGTTTCCGATAAAAACGATATAAAATATGAAAGTGTGGTATTTATGAAAAGGTTTAAAGCTGTGGCAATATTGGTCATGTTTGCGGGCATTATCCTGCTTTTGCAGGCCTGCACACCGAAAAACGGCACGCCGACGCCGATCGATGCCGAAGAAACGTTTTCAAGGCTGCTTAAAGAGGTGCACTATGCCGCCGAACTTGAGGACGCAAGCGAGTATTCGGAATACATTCTCAACGAACTGCCGAATGATGTTGAGGTTCGAATGTATCTTTGCGGCGGGGGACGCGCCGACGCACTCATCATGTGCAAAGCGAGCAGCGACTCGCAGCTGCCCGCAATTCGTGCCGTGCTTAAAAAATACATTGCATCGAGCCGACAGAATGCGGAACGATACAATCCGAGCGAAGTTTCAAAATATGATAACTCAGTTTGGTTCGAAAGCGGACTTTATATATTTGTTTGCATAACGGCCGATACCGCCGGAGTTAATGCGGTTTTAAAATAAACTTATTAACGGAGATTACCTATGAAAATCAAAAATTTTTTTATTCTGTTGCTTGCATGTGCACTGCTTTTTGCGGGCTGCAAAGTTGAAACCGATGCCCCCGATTCGCCTGCTTCACCCGCTCCGTCCGCTGCACCTACGGATTTTGTTTTATACAGAGCGGATTCTTTTCGAATCGGCTCGCAGGCATATGAAAAATGCAGCTTCAATGAGGATATTTCAAAAAAATACGCCGCACTCATCGGCAAAGCAGCCGATGCGCTTGCGGGGGAAACGCAGGTTTACTGCCTCGTTATCCCGACTGCATACGGCGTGCTTCTTCCCGATGATATGAAGGAACTCATTCCCGATTATTCGGATATGGAAACGAACATTTCTTCAATTTACGCTGCTCTTCCCGAAAGTGTCGAGCCCGTCCCGGTTTGGGATAAGCTCCGGGAACACAGCGGCGAGTTCATCTATTTCCGCACCGATCCGCACTGGACGGCGCGCGGTGCATACCTCGGATATGAGGCTTTCTGCGAAGCAAAGGGCATTGCGCCGATTCCGCTTGATGCTCATCGCGCTGTAAATTTTGATGGTTTCCTCGGCACACTCTATTTTGAAAACGGATGCGATGAAAAGCTCCTGCCGGAAGAGACCATTGAAGCATTCTACCCTGTCAGCGACGGAGTAACGCTCACCGTAACAGATGCCGATGACAACACAACGGATTGTCCGATCGTTGCGGATGTGAGCGAGCTGCATGCTCTGGCAAAATATCGAACTTTTTCCGGCGGAAACAATCCGTTTTCCGTTGTGACCAATCCAAACATAAAGGATGATTCCGTGCTTATTTTAGTCAAGGAAAGCTTCGGAAATCCGCTGCCCGCGTTTCTTTGCGACCATTATTCAACAATTTACATTATTGACTATCGCAGCTGGTACGGCAATATCATCGATTTTGCACGGGAAGTTCATGCCGATGATCTGCTTTTTGCAAACAACATCAATGCGGTAAACTCCGGAGGAAATGTTGGTTTCATCGCAATGAAAATCAAATGAACCAAGCAAAATCCGCTCAAGTGTTTTGCAAATGAATTGTTAACAAATTGTTCACAATTTCAGGGCAAAACCGGGTTGACATTATTACT
>OKVH01001544.1_pt1 | contig 10516 bp, 8 predicted proteins | sample 1604791 | NCBI WGS metagenome assembly OKVH01 (sample SAMN01760919, study PRJEB22395) | human gut metagenome | reverse complement strand
CGAGTACGGCCAGCCGGTCAACGTGATCGAAACCGTACCGCTCGAACGCACGGCCGTCGAGGGGACGACCGTCACCTACGCGCTCGACTACCGTTCGGGCCGCTCGGGGTCGTTCGACGTGGCGCTGCGCATCTACCCCTCGAACCCGCTCCTGCCCCACCGCATGGACTTCGCGCTGGTGAAGTGGGCCTAATGCCAATAGAAGGTATTAAATTTGAATAATTAACAATAACAAGTTGTAACTGTTCGAAAATTTCAATATCTTTAAAGGACGAACCGTATTTTTTAGCGATATGTCAGCACTTACTTTCGACAAAAGCGAATTGGGCAATCTGGAGTACTCGCTCCAGCGCGAAATGCTCGCAACGGACCGTATCGGCGGCTATATGAGCACGACCATCGTCTGCTGCAACACCCGCCGTTACCACGGCCTGATGGTGGCCCCGATCGACGACAGCGACCGGACCTACGTCCTGTTGTCGGCGCTCGACGAAACGATCATCCAGCACGACCAGACGTTCAACCTGGCGCTGCACCGTTTCCAGGGGACCTACGAGCCGCGCGGCCACAAGTACATCACCGATTTCGAGTACACTCCGACCCCCACGATCACCTATCGCGTAGGCGGCGTGATCCTCAAGAAGGAGATGCTCTGGATTCACAAGCGCACGCAACTGATGATCCGCTACACGCTCGTCGACGCCCATTCGGAAACGCGCCTCCGGCTGCGCCCGTTCCTCGCCTTCCGCGACAAGCATGCGCTGACGCATGCCAACATGGAGGCCGACGGGCACTCCTATCCGGCCGTCAACGGCGTGAAATGCCGCCTATACGGTTCGTTTCCGTGGCTGTATCTCCAGACCAGCAAACCCGGCGCGGAGTTCGTGCCCGCGCCCGACTGGTACTACAATTTCGAATACCGGCAGGACATCGCCCGCGGCTACGACGGCTACGAGGACCTGATGACCACGGGCTATTTCGAAACCGAGCTGAAGAAGGGCGAGAGCATCATCTTCTCGGCGTCGCTCGACGAAATGGGCTCGACGAAAACCATCGAGGAGGTCTTCGGCGGCTCCATCGCGCGCCGCACGCACAAGATCGACTTCATCAGCTGCCTCGAACACTCGGCGCGACAGTTCGTGATCCGCCGCCCGGGCAACCGGACGGAGGTGGTCTCGGGCTATCCGTGGCACGGGGTTTCGGGCCGCCAGACCTTCGTCTCGCTGCCGGGCATCACCCTGTGGCAGAACCACAAGGAGGACTGCATCGACGCCCTCGACACGCAGCGAGCCGCCGTCCACGTCGTAGAAGCGCTGCAGCAGCTTAATGAGCGTGGTCTTGCCGGCGCCGGTGGGGCCGACGATGGCGATGGTCTGGCCGGGCTTAGCCTCGCAGCTAAAGTCGTGGATGATGGTCTTGTCGGGCGTGTAGCCAAACTTCACATGGTCAAATTCCACGTGGCCAGGGCGCTTCTCGGGAATCTGCGCGTCGGCCTTCTGCTCCTCCTCGGGCGCGGCCAGGAACTCAAAGACGCGCTCGGTGGCGGCGGCCATCGACTGCATCGTGTTGCTCACGTTGCCCAGTTGCTGCACGGGTTGCGTAAAGTTGCGAACGTACTGGATAAAGCTCTGAATGTCGCCGGGCGTGGCATTGCCGGTCAGCGCGAGCTGTGCACCCACCACGACGACGCCCACGTAGCCCATGTTGCCCACCAAGCTCATAAGCGGCATCATCAGACCCGACAGGAACTGCGAGCGCCAGCCACTAATAAAGAGACGGTCGTTTTGGCGGTCGAACTCCTCGATCGAAGCCTCGGCGCGGTCGAACACCTGAATGACGTTCTGGCCGGCAAAATCCTCCTCGATAATGCCGTTGACGGTGCCCAGGACCTGCTGCTGCTCGCGGAAGTACGGCTGCGAGAAGTGAATCATCACCATTAAGATAATCGCGGCGGCCGGCAGCGTGAGCACGGTGACGCCGGTGAGCGGCAGGCTGATCGACAGCATCATGACGAGCACACCGATAATCTGCGTGACGGACGTAATAAGCTGCGTCACGCTCTGGTTGAGCGACTGGCCCAGCGTGTCGACATCGTTGGTGATGCGGCTGAGCACGTCTCCCTTGCTGTGGCCGTTGAAGTAACTCATCGGCACGACGGCAATCTTGGCGGCGATCTCCTTGCGCATGCGGTAGCAGATCTTTTGCGTGACACCGGTCATGAGCCAGCCCTGGATCAGACTACAGGCAGAGCTTGCCAGGTACAGGCAGAGCAAAAAGCCGAGCGTCTTGGCGATCCAGTTAAAGTCGACATCGCCGGTACCGTTGACCTTGGCAACCAGGCCCTCGAACAGTTTGGTGGTGACCTGGCCGAGCACCTTAGGTCCCACGATATTAAAGATGACCGAGCACACGGCAAAGGCGACGGCGGCAAACACGGCAATCTTGTGCTGACCGATATAGCCGAGCAGCTGCCTCATGGTGCCCTTAAAGTCCTTGGCCTTTTCGCCGCGACGCATGCCGCCCATGCGGCCCATGGGTCCACGCTGGCGGGTGGGCTTGGGAATCTGAGTCTTGGTCTCGTCTGCCATTAGCGCTCGCCTCCTTCCATGACGGCTGCAATTTCTTCTTGGGTGAGCCCTAGCTCCTCGGCGGAAAGCTGCGACTGTGCGATCTCCAGGTATGCCGGGCAGCTGTGCAGCAGCTCCTCGTGCGTGCCGGTGCCCACCACATGGCCGTCGTCGAGCACGATGATCTGGTCGGCGTGCATGATGGTCGCGATGCGCTGGGCCACGACCACGAGCGCCGCGTCGGTGACGTTTTTGGCGAGCTCCTCGCGCAGACGCGCGTCGGTCTTGTAGTCGAGGGCGCTAAACGAGTCATCGAACACCACGACCTCGGGCTTTTTGGCCAATGCACGGGCGATGGCCAGGCGCTGACGTTGACCGCCCGAAACATTGGAGCCGCCCTGGCTGATGGGGGAGTCGTAGCCGCCCTCGCGCTCGGCGATAAAGTCCTCGGCCTGTGAGATACGCGCGGCCTGGCGCATGTCATCGTCGCTCACCATGTCGCCGGCAAACTTGAGGTTGCTCTCAACGGTGCCCGAGAACAGGCGACCCTGCTGCGGGATGTAACCAATGCGGCGGCGCAGCTCGGAAAGGGTCATGTCGCGCACGTCGATGCCGTCGAGCGAAATGCTGCCGCTCGTGACGTCGTACAAGCGTGGAATCAGCTGCACGAGCGTGGACTTGCCCGAGCCCGTGGAGCCAATGATTCCGAGCATCTGACCGGCGTGCGTGGAGAAGTTCACGCCGCTGATGACGTCGGCGCGGGCATCGGGATACTGGAAGCTCACGTCGCGGAAGGTGAGCTCACCGCGCGGCGCGCTGGCAGCGGGCAGCTTGGGCGAGGCGGGGTCGTTGATGCTCGCGGGGCAGGTGATGACCTCTTCCACGCGCTCGGCTGCGACCTCGGCGCGGGGCAGGATGACCGAAACCATGGTGAGGATCATAAACGCCATGACGATCTGCATGGTATAGGAGATAAACGCCATCATGTTACCGACCTGCATCACGCCGTCGGACACGCCCTGGGCGCCAAACCAGACGATAAGCACAGTGATGCAGTTCATGACCAGCATCATGAGCGGCATCATAAAGCTCATGGCGCGGTTGGTGTAGAGCTGCGTGGTCATCAGGTCGAGCGATGCCTTGTCAAAACGCTCGAGCTCGTGTTCTTCGCGGTTGAACGAGCGGATGGGCATCAGGCCGTCGAGCAGCTCGCGGGCGGTAAGGTTCACGCGGTCCACAAAGCTCTGCATCTTTTTGAACTTGGGCATGGTGAGGCCCATAAGCACGCCGACGACGGCCGAGACCGCGATGATGGCAACGGCGATGGTCCACTCCAGGCCGGTATGGTTGGCCAGGACGCGCATGACGGCGACGATGCCCATGACGGGGGCCATCAGACACATGCGGATAAACAGAGTTGCGGCCATCTGGATCTGCTGAATGTCGTTGGTGCAGCGGGTGATGAGCGAGGCCTGGCTAAACTTGCCCACCTCGGCCGGCGAGAAGTGCATAACCTTGTTGAAGGTCTCGCGGCGCAGGTCGCGGGCGATGGAGCAGGCGGTGCGCGAAGCCACGGCACCGGTCAGGATGGTGGCGACGAGCGACACGAGGCACAGTCCAAACATCGTGGTCGCCATGCGGCTCAGGTAGGCGTTCTGCACGTCGGCGGGGTCGATGCCCTGCGCCTTGTACTCGTCCTGTACATAGCTCACGGCGCGCTGGGTGACGATGGAGCCCGACATGGAGCCCATTTTGTCCGCCATTTGGTTGGCGCCCTCGACGAGCTTGCTTTGGTCTACCAGACCGCCCTCGACACCCAGGCGCAGGCTCTTCATAGTGATCTTACCGCCGTCGGCATCAATCTGCTTTTGCATGTTCTGCGCCGCCGCGGCCTTCTGCTGCATCTCGGCGAGCTGCTCGGGCGTCATCGCTGCCATTTGCTCGGGGGTGGGCATGGCCTGGGCAGCGTTGTCGTCTTTCTCGCTGGACGAGCCCATCATGTCGCCCATGGAGTTGGCGTCGATGCCCTGGTTGAGCGAAAGGACAACAGTCTCGGGCAGGCTCATAATGTCGGCAATCTTGCCTCCATCGGCACGCTCTTCCTCGGTGCCCTCGTACGTTCGAATGTCGTTTTTGTCAGCCTTGCTAAACACGGCCTCCACAGCCTTGGCGTCCTTGGCGCTCATAAAGAGTTCGAGGTCGTCGAGCGATTCGGCGCGGATGGTGTCGGGTACGGGCGACGCGATGCCGCCTTGCTGCACACCCACGTCGACGATGTCGCTCATATAGGTAGGCAGCGCCAGATCGGCGTTGCAGCTGATTACGATAAGTACGATAGCTGCGAACAGTGCCAGGATATGTTTTTTAAAGAGCTTGAGAATCCTCACTCGGCATCTCTCCTTTCTTGATTGCGGTCGATAATTTCGTTGGCACGTCTAAGAAGGCGCACCATCTCTTGGGTATCTGTTTCGCCAAGCTGCTCGAGGAAGGCCGCGGTGCGGTCCTCGAATTCCCGACGTTTGATTTCGATAACCTGGAATCCTTTGTCGGTCACCGTGACGTGTACGCGACGACGGTCGGTCTTTGAGTGCTCGCGCTCGACCCAGCCCTTGGCCTCGAGGGCGCGCAGGATATTGGCGATGCGGGCGCTCGAGACCCAGGCGCGATCAGCGAGTTCGCTCGGCGTGAGCGAGCCGCCGGCGCGCATGAGGGCGCGCATGACGGCCATCTCGCCACCCAGAGCCTGGTCGGCAAAGCGCGAAACGCGCTGGTGCATGCTGCCAAACTCGGTAAAGAGCTGACGCCCAAGCTCATGGAAATCGGTATCTTCCACCGAAAACCCCTAACACTAGAAACTATTTTCGGTGGAAGATGATACACCCGCTCAACCATCCCATTCGGTGGATTTCTAGGCATGTCCCAAAAATCTACTTGGCCGCTAGGCAATATTAAGAGCTCATTAAGACTTAAAATCATTCAATTGCTGAAGCGTTTCAAAGAACTATTATGCCCGCGGTTAGGCGAGGGGTTGTCACCACCATGACGACTGGGACTCATATAATCGCCACGTGCGATGCTCCAACTTCCCGCAAGGAGACACCTTACATAAAGGGGGATGGAGTCATGGCATTTGACTTCACGGGTAAGACCGCGATTGTCACGGGTGGCACTCAGGGCATTGGCCTCGAGATCGCCAAGGGCATCGTCGCGGGCGGCGGACACGTCGCGCTCATCGCAAGGAACGCTGCTAAGGGCGAGGCCGCAGTGGCCGAGCTTGGCGAGGGCAACAAGTTCTATCAGCTCGATGTCGCCGATGCGCCCAAGGCGCGCGAGACCGTCGAGCAGATTTTTACGGACCTGCCGCAAACCAACATCTTGATTAACTGCGCTGGCGTCATCAGCACCAAGAAGTTCGACGAGATCGATGACACCGAGTGGCGCCGCACTATCGATATCAACCTCAACGGTACCTTCACTATGATGAACGCCGTGTACCCGCACTTTAAGGCGGCGCATGCCGGCACTATCGTCAACGTGAGCTCCGTTGCTGGCAAGATCGGCGGCGGCCTGCTTGGCACCGCTGCCTACGCGAGCTCCAAGGCCGGTGTCAACGGCCTTACCAAGGCGGTCGCCAAGGAGGGCGGCAAGTTTGGCGTTCGCTGCAACGCCGTGTGCCCGTCGCTCACGTTGACCGATATGACCTCGATTCTCTCTGACGAGAACTCTCAGCGCATCATCAACGGTATCCCTCTGGGCCGCGCCGCCCAGGCCAGCGAGCCTGCGCAGATGGTGCTGTTCTTCGCTTCTGACCTCGCCAGCTTCGTGAACGGCGAGATCGGTGACTGCGACGGCGGCATCGTCCTGGACGGGTAATACCCCACGACGATTATTCGGCGACGGCCCCTGCGACTCGGGACCGTCGCCTTCTTTCTGACATAGGCGCGTGCGGCTACGATTCGCATGCATCCAAAGGAGATATATATGAGTGAATCGACTGCGGTGGAGGCGCCGGCGGCAAAGGAGCCGTTCTTTAAGATGTCCTCCATCCCGGGTGCCAATATTTTGGTGCCGCTTTTGCTGGGCTGCCTGCTCAACACGCTATTCCCCGACCTGTTCAAAACGCTCGGCAGCTTTACGCTTGGTATGACCCAGCAGGGCGCAGGCCCGCTCGTGGGCGCTTTTTTGCTCATCGTCGGTACGACGATTTCGTTTAAGAGTGCTCCTGCCGCCGCTGCACGCGGCGCCATCATCATCGCCGTCAAGCAGATCGTGGTCGTTGCCGTGTCGCTGCTCATCCTTTATGTGTTCAACGACAACCTGTTTGGCATCTCTGCCATGGTGATGCTGGCGGCTTGCACCGGCGCCAACAACGCTATGTACGCTGGTCTGATGGGCACCATGGGCAATGAGGCCGAGCGTGGCGCCGTCGCCATCACCACGCTGGTTGTCGGCCCTCCGGTCACGATGATCGTGCTCGGCGCTGCCGGTCAGGCTCCGATCGGCTGCTGAAGCTCCTGCTCCTGCCGATCGTCGTCGGCATTATTCTGGGCAACCTCTTCCCGAGCTTTAAGAAGATGATGGCACCGGCACTTTCCGCCGTCATCGTGCTCGTCTTCTTTGCCATGGGCTCGACCATGACCTTTGGCCAGCTCATTAATGGCGGTCTCCCCGGTATTCTGCTCGGCGTGATCTGCTCGGTGGTCTTTGCAATTCCCGTTATCGCGGTCGATAAGCTCACGGGCGGTACGGGTGTCGCAGGTGCGGCCATTTCGAGCTGCGCCGGAGCCAATGTGGCCACGCCTGCTGCCATGGCAAGCGTCAACGAGGCCTTGTACGGCGGTGCGGTGCTCGCGACGGCTACGGCACAGGTTGCTGCCTGCGCAATCGTGACGGCTATTTTGACCCCGCTGGTCACCAGCTGGTGCTACAAGCATTTTGAGGGCCAGGGCAACGGCGATAGCAAGACAACGACCGACAAGGCCGCCGCAGCCGCCTAATGCCAAGCGGCAATCAAAGCTAAAAACTAGCTACGCCAACAGGGCGGCCACGGGGGATCCCGTGGCCGCCCTGCAGTTTCTGTAGGGTCTCTGGGACACTTTATCCTGCTAAAGCTGGCATAACAGCTAGAGCGAACGTCGTACAAAGGCAAGGAAAAATAACATACAAATCGGTGAACGGTAGTTGTTCGCGCTCGCATTTCCTGCGGGTTTGTAAAAAACGCCTTTATGATATAAAAAAAGAAACATATAACAGCCCAGATGGAGAGGGTCGCTATGTTATCCTTCTCAGACGGGTGAAATCTTGGGTTTTGGGTTGTAGTTCCAAGGTGGACAAACGTTTTTCCCTGCACCGACGTGTGGTGAAGAACGGAAGAAGCCGGTAGTGCAAGCCGAACATTCAAGAATTCAATAAGCAGCGGTGTGAGAGAGCGCCGCATTACACGTAACTAGGAGCGTGGTTACACAATGCAGGAGGCATGGGAAGGCTTCAAGGAAGGCATCTGGACGGGAGAAGTTGACGTCCGAGACTTCATCCAGAAGAACTACACCCCCTACGAGGGCGACGAGTCGTTCCTCGTCGGTCCGACCGAGCGTACCAAGGAGCTGTGGGGCGAGGTTCTCGACCTGCTGCTTAAGGAGCGCGAGCAGGGTGGTGTCCTCGATATGGACACCAAGATCGTCACGGGTATCGTGAGCCACCCCGCTGGCTACATCGATAACGCCCACCGCGAGAAGGAGACCATCGTCGGTCTCCAGACTGACAAGCCGCTCAAGCGCGCGCTGCACGTCAACGGTGGTATCCGCATCGCTTGTCAGGCTGCCAGCCAGCACGGCTATAAGGTCGACGAGAACGTTGTCGAGCGCTACACCTTCGAGCGTAAGACCCACAACGCTGGCGTCTTCGATGTTTACACTCCCGAGATGCGTGCTTGCCGCTCGGCTCACATCATCACCGGTCTGCCCGATGGCTATGGCCGCGGCCGCATCATCGGCGACTACCGTCGTGTTGCCCTGTACGGCGTCGACTACCTGATCAAGGACAAGGAGGCCCAGAAGGCTTCCACCCCGACGGTCATGACCGCCGACAACATCCGCGATCGTGAGGAGCTGCAGGAGCAGATCCGCGCCCTCGGCGAGCTCAAGATGATGGCCGAGACCTATGGCTTCGACATTTCCAACCCTGCTACCAACACGCAGGAGGCCATCCAGTGGATGTACTTCGCCTACCTTGCTGCCGTCAAGGAGCAGAACGGCGCTGCCATGTCCATCGGCCGTACCTCTACGTTCATCGACATCTACGCTGAGCGCGACCTTGCCAACGGTACCTTCACCGAGGAGCAGATCCAGGAGTTCGTGGATCACTTCATCATGAAGCTTCGCATGGTCAAGTTTGCCCGTACCCCTGAGTACCAGGCCCTGTTCACCGGCGACCCGCAGTGGGTCACCGAGTCCATCGGCGGCATGGGTGTCGACGGCCGTACGCTCGTTACCAAGATGAGCTACCGCTACCTGCACACGCTCGAGAACATGGGCACCAGCCCCGAGCCCAACATGACCGTTCTGTGGTCGACCCGTCTGCCCGAGAACTTCAAGAAGTTCTGCGCCAAGACTTCTGTCGCCAGCTCCTCGATCCAGTACGAGAACGACGACCTCATGCGCGTCTATCATGGCGACGACTACGGCATCGCCTGCTGTGTGTCCTCCATGCGCATCGGCAAGGAGATGCAGTTCTTCGGCGCTCGCGCCAACCTGGCCAAGTGCCTGCTGTACGCACTCAACGGCGGTGTTGACGAGGTCTCCAAGAAGCAGGTCGGCCCCAAGTATCGCGCCGTCGAGGGCGATACGCTCGATTACGACGACGTTGTGGCCAAGTACAACGACATGATGAAGTGGCTCGCTGGCGTGTACGTCAACTCGCTGAACATCATTCACTACATGCACGACAAGTATTGCTACGAGCGCATCCAGATGGCTCTGCACGACAAGCACGTGCACCGCTGGTTCGCTACGGGCATCGCTGGCCTTTCCGTCGTGGCCGACTCCCTGTCCGCCATCAAGTACGCCAAGGTCCACCCCGTCCGCGACGAGAATGGCATCATCGTCGACTTCGAGACCGAGGGCGAGTTCCCCAAGTACGGTAACGACGACGACCGCGTCGACCAGATCGCTCACGACGTTGTGCACCAGTTCATGGAGTACATCCGCATGAACGATACCTACCGCAACTCCGTGCCTACGACCTCGGTTCTGACCATTACCTCCAACGTCGTGTACGGTAAGAAGACCGGCTCCACGCCCGACGGCCGCAAGGCTGGCCAGCCGTTCGCCCCGGGTGCTAACCCCATGCACAAGCGCGATAGCCACGGCGCCATCGCTTCGCTGTCTTCGGTTTCCAAGCTCCCGTTCCGCGATGCTCAGGACGGCATCTCCAACACCTTCTCCATCATCCCGAGTGCGCTCGGCAAGGAGGACCAGGTGTTCTTTGGCGATATCGACCTTGATCAGCTGGGCGAGTAACTATTGTTAGTGCTATACTAACAATAACGATTACTGATTAGCGCGCCGGTTTCGGCCGGCGCCTATTAATCGAAGGAGACACATTATGAAGGTTTCTGAAGTTTCCGAGACCCAGGCCGATAACCTGGTCCACATGCTCGACGCTTACGCCGAGAAGGGTGGCCACCACCTGAACATCAACGTCTTCAACCGTGAGACGCTGCTCGACGCTCAGGCTCACCCCGAGAAGTACCCGCAGCTGACCATCCGCGTTTCCGGCTATGCCGTGAACTTCCACACGCTCACCAAGGAGCAGCAGGACGAGGTCATTGCGCGTACCTTCCACGACAAGTTCTAAAGGGTTCAACTCCTGTAGGATTACTGGGGCCGGTTTTGGGTTATTTCCCAAAACGTCCTCGGACATGCAAAGAGGCTCGCTGCGCACTTTGTGCG
>OKVH01001541.1_pt1 | contig 10529 bp, 7 predicted proteins | sample 1604791 | NCBI WGS metagenome assembly OKVH01 (sample SAMN01760919, study PRJEB22395) | human gut metagenome | reverse complement strand
CTGTGCTGCCGCAGCAGCGTTGACGGCATCCTGCGCCGCACGGTCCGCCGGGCTGGCGTACCAGTAGCGTACATCCTGCATGGCGGGCTTCTCTGCGCCATCGGCGTATACAATGCCGTTGCCGCTGAAGTTGTAATCGGTGTTGCGGTCCGCAAAGTCACCGCCGTAGCCCAGCACGCTGCGGCCAAGCGCGTCGGTGTGTCGGAGCGCCTGGTCCATGTAGTCCCAGATGAAGCCGCCCTGGTACTGGTCGAACTCGTCGGCCAACTTCACATAGCTCTCCATGCCGCCCAGCGAGTTGCCCATATCGTGCATATACTCGCAGAGAATGAAGGGCTTCTTCGGGTGGGATTCGAGATACTCGCGGATTTCCCACGGCTTGGCGTACATCCGGCTTTCCATGTCGCTGATGGCGTCGAACGCGCGGCAGTGGAACACACCCTCATAATGCACGAGGCGCCCCGGGTCGTGGTCGTGGAAGAACTGCGACATGGCGAGAATATCCTCGCCCGCGTAGCTCTCATTGCCGCAGGACCAGATCAGGACGGCGGCGTGGTTCTTGTCGCGTTCAAACATGCTGCGGGCGCGGTCCACGACGCAGTCCTTCCACTCGGGCAGGCTGCCGGGCACGTTCCAGCTCGGCTCCACCGCGCCGAGCTTCTGCCAGCTGCCGTGGCTTTCGAGGTTCGTCTCGTCGATCATGTAGATACCGTTTCGGTCACACAGGTCGTACCACAGGCTCTGGTCGGGGTAGTGGCAGGTGCGCACGGCGTTGATGTTGTTTTTTTTGAACACGGCCATGGCGGCGTGCATGTCGTCGGCGCCGATGGCACGGCCCCTGTCGGCGTTCCACTCGTGGCGGTTGACGCCGTTGAACACGACCCGTTCCCCGTTCAGGCACATGACGCCGTTTATCATCTCAAAGCGGCGGAAGCCGATGTCGTAGGGCACAACCTCCTGCAAAACGCCGTCGGCATCGCGCAGGGTCAGTACGGCGTGGTAGAGCACCGGCGCTGCATGGCTCCACGGCTGGATGCCCTCGATCTCAATCGTATCGCCCGCGGCGGGGCCCTCGTAGACGGCGTAGCCCTCGGGGTCGGTCACGACGAGGGCAACCGACGCGCCGTCGGTCTCGCCGTCCAGCTTGACGAGGGGCGTCAGCAGGCCGGTGGTGTTGTCGGCGGCAAGGTCGGCCTTGAGCCAGATGTCGTTGATGTGGACCTTGGGCTTTGCGTACAGGTAGACCGAGCGGAAGATGCCCGAGAAGCGGAAGAAGTCCTGATCCTCGATCCAGGCGGCGCTGCTGCGCTTGTAGACCTCGACGCAGAGGCGGTTGTTCTCGTCCCGAATATACGGTGTCAGGTCAAATTTAGACGGGGTGAAGCTGTCCTCGGCATAGCCGACGAACTGGCCGTTGCACCACAGGTACATGGCCTGCTCCACGCCCTGAAAGCTGACGCAGACGCGCTGGCCGCGCAGGGACTCGTCCAGATCAAACTCTTTGACATAGCTGCCCACGGGGTCATCGTTCCAATCGACCTGCGGCGGGCGCAGGCAGCTGCGGCCATCCCACGGGTAGAGGGTGTTGGTGTACTGCAGCTGACCGTAGCCCTGCAGCTCGATGTGCCCGGGCACGCGGATCGTACCGAAGCCGGACAGGTCGGCGTCCGGCTGCCAGAAATCCGCCGGGCGGGCGGCAGGGTTGGCGCTCCACGCAAAGCGCCAAGCGCCGTCCAGTGACTGGCGCAGCGATGTCAGGCCGCTTTCGGCCTCGTCCAAGGTGCGGCAGCAGAGATGGTCCGAGTGTGCGTCCAGCCGGTTCACGGCAAAGACGGTGGGGTCACTCAGCCAGCGAAGTTCAGGGGTCATAGGGATCTCTCCTTTACACAATCAGGTTCTTACCGTCATTCTGCCACAGGGCGCGCGGGGTGTCAATGGAAAGTTTCACGCAGATATTTTCCGTATTTTTTGCATCTTTACGGGAATTGTGCTGTGTTTAACACTTCGCGGCAGGATTTTTTGAGGTTTTCCGTTTTGTCTGGTGGCAGATTGTACGCTGCAGCACCAGATATAGCGGTGGCGGCAGGATTTTTGCAGGGCGGGTTGTTATAGTCGGCACACCTGGGGCGCAAAAAAACGCCGACCTTTTTGCAGGGGCGGCGTTTTGGGGTCATACTTCTTCTGTCTCCGCCTCCGCGGCGGCGCGCAGACGCTCCCGCACGGGGCGCAGGGCCTCGGGCAGAGCCTCGTCGGGCAGGTCGCTGATGCCCTCGGTGCTGCCGCAGGCGGCGGCGGTCTCATAGAACCAGCACTTGTAGTCCAGGGTGTCCATCGTCTGCTGCAATTCAGCCATGCGGGTCTCGAGCACGGTGCGCTGCTTGCGGAACAGCTCCAGCCGCCGGGCAATGGTCTCATCGCCCTCCATGGCCAGCTCGATGTATTCGCGGATGTCCTTGAGGGACATGCCGGTCTTTTTCAGGCACTCGATGATGCGCAGCCACTCGAAGTCCTTCTCCGTAAAAACGCGGATGCCGCCGGACGAGCGCCCGACGAAGGGCAGCAGCCCTTCCTTATCGTAATAGCGGATCGTCGATGCGGGCACACCCAGCCGCCGCGCCATCTCCCCCACTGTATAGGCCATGTGTTTTCCTCCTATGACTTAAACCCAGGTTTAACCTGTGTATCAGTATAGGACAAAAGGGCGGCGTTGTCAAGGCGGGCGACCAATGATCGCCCCAGACTGTCGAAAAAGGTACGTTCACTCCTTGGCCCCCTCTGCGAGGGGTCTCCGCCCGCAGGCGGTGGGGGAGAGAACTGTACGGCTGTCCGAAATATTTCGGGCTATGGCAAGGTTCTCTCCCTCCGCCCCTTCGGGGCACCTCCCTCGCAGAGGGAGGTTTTTCGACAAGCTGCGCTTTCCTTATATAGGGAAGGCTTTTTCTATTTTTTATTGACAAACGCGCGGTTTGTTTCTATCATGTTCATATAAGCAAGGGAGGGACCGCCACTATGCTGACCTATAATATGGACGTGGAGGAACGCAGCACCTGGCTGCGCGCCACCCCCGGCGCGGCGGCGCTGGCACAGCCGTTTTACTGCACCGAGGCCGGCAACTTTTATGGCCGCGCCCATTTTGCCACGGCCCGCACCGATAAGGAAAGTTATCTGCTGTTTTATACGCTGTCCGGCTCCGGTCTGATCGAGCAGAACGACCAGCGCGTGGAGCTGCCCGCCGGCAGCGCCCTGCTGTTGAACTGCCGCACCCCGCAAAGCTACTGCACTGCCCCCGGGCAGGACCACTGGCACCACTACTGGGCGCATCTGGACGGCGCGGGCGTCGCCAATCTGGCCGAGGTACTGCAGCCGCAGGGGCGGCTGTCCCCCGTTACGGTCAGTCGACTGGAGATGCAGCCGCTGTTTGAGTCACTGGCCGCCGAGTGGGAGCACGGCGCTGCCGCACAGATCGAGATCTGCCTGGCCCTGCACCGGATGCTGGCCCTGATGGCCCGCCAGCTGCTGGCCGGGGACGAGAGCCGCTCCAACCGCACCTTGATCGAACAGGCCGCCGAGTACATCCGCCAGCACTATGCCGAGCCACTGTCGCTTGACAGCCTGCTGGCCCAGACGCCGGTGAGCAAGAGCTGGTTTCTGCGGCTGTTCCGCCAGTACATGGGCACGACGCCCTACAATTTTTTGCTGTCCACGCGGATCACACGCGCCAAGGAGCTGCTGGTGCTGACGGATTTCTCCGTCTGCGAGATCGCGCACCAGGTCGGCTTTGGGGATGAGAGCAACTTCTCGACCCGCTTTACCGCCATGGTGGGCCAAAGCCCCCAGCAGTACCGCAAAAGTGCAATGAAGCCCGCGGAAAACTGAATAAAGGATTATGGGAAAGAAGGCATTTGTATGTTGAAAACCGAACGCATGGACCGTGTCCGTGCTGCCCTGCGCGCGCAGGGACTGACGCAGATGATCGTCTGCGACCCCAAGAGCGTGTGGTATCTGACCGGCGTCGCCGTGGAGCCCTATGAGCGTCTGCTGGCGCTCTACCTGCCCACCGAGGGCGAGCCGGTGCTGTTTTTGAACAGGCTGTTCAATGTGCCCGAGCCGCCGTGCAGGACCGTCTGGCACACCGACACGGACAAGCCCGTGGCGCAGATCGCCGAGGTCGTGGACGCGGGCAGGCCGCTGGGCATTGACAAGGAGTGGCCCGCTAAGTTTCTGATCCCGCTGATGGAGACCCACCCCGGTATGCAGGTCGTGCTGTCCAGCGACTGCGTGGACGACTGCCGCGCCTGCAAGGACGCCGAGGAGCAGACCCTCATGCGCGAGGCGTCCCGCATCAACGACGCGGTAAACGAGGCCGCGAAGCACTATATAAAGGTCGGCATGACCGAACGCGAGGTCGCCGAGTTTATCGACGCGCAGTTCCGTGCCCACGGCTGCGAGGGGCCGAGCTTTACGACGATCGTCTCCTTTGGCGCCAACGCCGCCGACCCGCACCACGAGCCGGACGACACCGTGTTAAAAGAGGGCGACTGCGTGCTGTTTGACATGGGCTGCGTGAAGAGCCGCTATTGCAGCGACATGACCCGCACTTGGTTCTGCGGCCAGCCCACTGAAAAGCAGGCCGCCGTGCACGATCTGGTGCGCCGCGCGAATGAGGCTGCCGAGGCGCTCATCAAGCCCGGCGTGCGCCTGTGTGAGCTGGACGCCGCCGCGCGCGACCTGATTACGGAAGCGGGCTACGGCGCGTATTTCAACCACCGTCTGGGGCATTTCATCGGCCAGACCGACCACGAGAAGGGCGACGTCAGCAGCGCGAACACCGCCGTAGCCAGACCCGGCATGATCTTTTCGATTGAGCCGGGCGTCTACCTGCCCGGCGAGTTCGGCGTCCGCGTGGAGGACCTCGTCCTGGTGACCGAGACCGGCTGCGAGGTGCTGAACAGGAACGATAAGCATTGGGATGTGGTGGGGAAATAACTGCCGCCATCCCTGCCTCCCCTTGAGGGGAGGTGGCCCCGCAGGGCCGGAAGGGTGGCTGGCAGCCGACCTATAAAAGGGTTGCTGCGGCCCACCCCTCACCGCCTGCGGGCGGAGCTCCCCTCAAGGGGAGCCTAAAGAATTTCAGAGAGGTGTACGATTGAAAAAACATCTGTTCCGTATCATTGCCGTCCTGTCCGCCGCGGTCCTGCTGGCGGGCTGCGCGGCGTCGCGGCTGCGGCTGGGGGCTGCGGCTGCTGGCGGCGTGTACAATGCGTTTGGTACCGCCATGTCCGCCCAGAACAGCACCATCGAGGTCAAACAGACCGCCGGGTCCGCCGCCAACCTGCGGCTGCTGCCGGGCGGCTATTTACAACTGGCCGTTGCCCAGTCCGACATGGCGCAGGATGCCTACGACGGCAGCGGCGTCTTTGCCCACGAGAGCACCGAGCGCAGCTTCAGCGCCGTGGCCGCTCTGTATGAGGAGGCCGTGCAGGTCGTTGTCCGGGCCGACTCCGGCATTACGACGCTGGAGGAGCTGCAGGGCTGCACGCTCAGCGTCGGCGAGGAGGAATCCGGCACCGAGCAGAACGCCGGGCAGGTTTTGGCCGCCTGCGGCCTGAACAACCGCCTGGTGCACACTGTAAACCTGAACTACACCGACGCTGCCGCCCGGCTGGCCGACGGCACGATCGACGCGATGTTCGTCACCGCCGGTCTGCACGCCGACGCGCTGGAGCAGCTGGCCAAGACCTGCGCCATCCGTCTGCTCTCCGTTGACGGGGGTGTCGGTGCGCGGCTGCTGGCGGCCTACCCGGCCTACCGCGCCTGCGTTATCCCCGCCGGGACCTACGCCGGTCAGGGTGAGGACGTCTGGACCGTCAGCGTGCAAGCGCTTCTGCTGGCGTCGAACGCGCTGTCCGACGAGACCGTCCAAAGGCTGACTGCCCGGTATTTTGACAGCGTGGACGCCGTGGCCGCCGCGCAGAGCGTTATCCCCTACCACACCGGGGCCGCTGCGTACTACACCGCGCAGGGCATCACCCCCGCAGGGCCGGAGACGAGCGCGTCCCCTGAACAGGAGGCCGCCGCATGATCATCTCACTGGATATGTACCAGACGCTGTTTGCGGCGGTCTGCGTGCTGATGCTGGGCCGCTTTTTGAAGGCGCGCATCGGCTTTCTGGAAAAATTCTGCATTCCCGCGCCGGTCATCGGCGGCGTGCTGTTTGCCGTTTTCACCTGTCTCTGCTATGTGACCGGCATTGCCGAGTTTGAATTTGACGACATTTTAAAGGAAGTCTGCATGGTGTTCTTCTTCACCTCGGTAGGCTTTCAGGCCAACCTCAAGGTGCTGAAAAGCGGCGGCAAATCGCTGATCATCTTCTTGGGGCTGGTCGTTGCGCTGATTTTGTGCCAGAACTTCCTCGCCGTCGGGCTGGCGGATCTGCTGGGCATCTCGCCGATGATCGGTCTGTGCACCGGTTCCATCCCGATGGTCGGCGGCCACGGCACGGCGGGCGCGTTCGGCCCCGTGCTCGAGGACTTCGGCGTTGCGGGCGCGACCACGCTCTGCACGGCGGCGGCCACCTACGGCCTGATTGCAGGCAGCGTCATGGGCGGCCCGACGGGCCGTCTGCTCATTGAGCGCCGCAAGCTGCTGGACACCGTTGTGCCCGAGGACGACAGCCTGCTGGTGGAGGAAGAAATCAAGCATGAGCGCCACACCAGCATGTACCCGGCTGCTGTGTTCCAGCTGATTATCGCCATCGGCATCGGCACGTTCATCTCCAAGGCGCTGGCCATGACCGGGCTGACGTTCCCCATTTATATCGGCGCGATGATCGCCGCGGCGTGTATGCGCAACATCGGCGAATTCACCCACAAATTCACGACCCACATGGGCGAGATCAACGACATCGGCGGCATCAGCCTGTCGCTGTTCCTGGGCATTGCCATGATCACGCTGAAGCTGTGGCAGCTGGCCGCGCTGGCGCTGCCGCTCATCATCCTGCTGGCGGGCCAGACGCTGCTGATTTTCCTGTTCACCTACTTTGTGATTTTCAACATCATGGGCCGCGACTATGACGCTGCGGTCATTGCAGCGGGCGTCTGCGGCTTTGGCATGGGCGCGACGCCCAACGCCATGGCCAACATGCAGGCCCTGTGCGAAAAGTATGCCCCGTCAGTCAAGGCGTATCTGCTGATCCCGCTGGTAGGCAGTCTGTTTGCGGACTTCCTCAACAGTCTGGTCATCACCTTCTTTATCAACTTTATCTAATTGGGAGGTCCTTCTGATGTTCCGCAAGCTGCGCGAGGCGCTGAAAAAGCAGCGCTACCGTGTCCACAGTGACGACGTTGCCCTGCCCGAGGTCCACACCGGCCAGATCGCCCACAGCGACGCCCCCGAGACCCCGGAGAAGCACAAGTCCATCAACTATGAAAACGTCGCCATCCCGGAGGTTCATATTCCAAAGAAGAAGCCCTGAAGCCTTCTCCCCCTGGGGGAGAAGGTGGCCCCGCAGGGCCGGATGAGGGGAGAGCTTGCGCGGTTGCCCGCAAACGGGTTGCCACAGAGGGTTCGGCCCTCATCAGTCACCTTCGGTGACAGCTTTCCCCGATGGGGAAGCCTTTTTGTACAGCAAAACGCCCCTGACCGTTCGGTCAGGGGCGTTTTGCCCGTAATGTTAGTCGAGGAAGTTCTCGTTGAGGGTGACACCGAAGTCGTGGGCAATGGCGCGCAGGTCATCGTCGGTGATGGTCTGGCGAATCAGGCCGCCGCCCATGGACAGGACCTTGACGTAGATCTCGGCACTCTTTTCAATCGTGTGGGCGAGGCCGAAGGTGATGTCAAAGTCAGGGCCGGAGGCAAACAGGCCGTGCTGTGCCCAGATAGCGGCCTGATAGGTTTTCATCTTCTCGGAGGTTGCCATGGCGATGTCCGCGCCGCCCGGGACCATCCAGGGGCAGACGCCGACGCCCTCGGGGAAAACGACGGGGCACTCGGTAGCGCTCTGCCACAGGGCGCGGGAGAAGTCACGGTCCGTCAGCGGCAGGATGTAGGTCAGCGCAATGACGTTGGTGGCGTGGCAGTGATAAATAACGCGGTTCGCACCGTTGGTAGCGGCCTTGCGGACGCTGTGGTTCATAAAATGGCTGGGGAACTCGGACGTCGGGCGTGCGCCGTCGGCCAGACCCCAGACGATACGCCAGCTGTCGCCCTTGTCGTTGATCTCCACAATGCCGATGCTGTGGATCGGGTCAGGCTCGACGTTGCGGAAGAACTTGCCGGAGCCGGTGGTGATGAAGTACTCACCGGCCAGATTATCGGCCTGCACACCCATGTTGACCCACTCGCGCGGCTCGGCGTCGAAGTAGGGACGGCAGGCGGCGACGTCCTCCCCGGTCATGCGGTAGGTCAGGTTGCCGCCGTTGCGCTCGTGCCAGCCCTGCAGCCAGCCATCGTTGCACATGCGGATAAAGCCCTTGACGCAGGGAATTTCATAAATCGTAGACATAATTTCTGCTCCTTTTTTGCTTTTTGCCGCGTCCGTAGGGGCCGGACATGTCCGGCCCGCCACCTTGCGCAGCTGCCCATTTACGGGTCATAATTTTTATGTTGAGGGCCGGGCATGCCCGGCCCCTACCGTGCATCGATTATAAATCAGCGCGTGATCACATCCACCGGCACGTTGAAGATCTCGGCAACCTTCAAAATCGTGTCGATGTGGTGGCCGGTGGCGGCGGCCATGTGGTGGGTGGGGCCGGCCTCGCTCCAGCGGTTGACGAACTCGCGGGCACCGCAGCTGAAGCGGGTGCGCATGTTCGTGTCACCGAAGGTGAAGATCGGGCCGGGCTCGTTGACGCCCTCGGCCACGACAAACTTGAAGTGGCCGTCCTTGTCCTGCGTGATGGCCAGATAGGTCACATCGCCAACCGGTGGATAGAATTGGGTCAGATAGCCGCCACCAGTCTTGCCGTGGAACACGGGCACGATCTTCATGGTCGGCTTTTTTGCCTTGGAGATATCGGCATCACCGGAGCCGGAATGGCCGATAATGCAGATATCCTCGTTGAAGTCGATGGAGTACATCTCGCTCAGCTGGCCGCAGCCCGCAATGGTTTTCAGGATGGACATTGCCATCGAAACCTTGATATCGCCCTCAACCGCGCAGGCAGTGCCCTGCTTGATGAGCATCGAGAATGCAGGAATCAGCATGGAGTCCAGTTTGCCGGCCACACCCTTGGCAAAACCGTCGTAGTGGGAAGCCACAAACGCAATCTTTTCGTCCTTGACCCACTGCTCAAAGGCAACAACATAACGGGCCATATCCCAGACCTTTTCGATCGTGCCGCCGCCCTCAATATCAAAGGTATCCAGAATATCCTGTGCCTTGGCACGAATCGCTTCTTCATCGGTGATGTTATCGGCAATGGCCCACATTTTTTCCCAGTCAAACTGCTTGGTGTAAAGCCACATGCGGTTGTATAGGTTGGTTTCGTCAATGTACAGGTCCATCATGCCGGGGTACGGGCGGCCGATCTGGGCAAGGTTGGTATCGCGGAAGCGGCGGCGCACCTGTGCAGCACGGCACCAATCTTCAATTTCAGCCTGCACGCCGGGGTCACCGCCCTCGACCACGCCGGTGATAACGGCATGGCGCTTACCGGCGCGTTCCAGGTCGGCAACCATTTCACCAACGGCACCACACGCGTACAGTTCACCTAACCAGGTTGGTGTATCAGTGTTGGCATAATCCGGGGCTTTCTTCTTCTGCACATTGACCAGTACAACGGGTACATCCAGATCGCGCACGGCGGGCAGCATGTTGTAAGAGGTTGCATAGGTCAGCAGCTGCAGAATAACCAGGTCAACGTCTGCGGCACGGAACTTATCGCCCGCTGCCATGGACTGCTCTTTGGTGGTAACAATGCCGCCGTCAATGACCTCAACGGTATCGGGAATGGTCTTTTTGAAAGCGGCATACTGACTCTCAAATTCAGGAACCAGGGTTGGGAACTGCGGCAGATAGGCACCCAGAGCAATGGCAAACACGCCAACACGGGCTTTGGTTTCAACTAACATGGATATTACCCCCTGTAATAAAATTTATTGTGGATCACATTCCAAAATAGTGAACGACTTTTTGATGGAGGCGCGTGCATCCGCAAGGTCTTTGAACTCCCCTGCACGGATCATCTGCACCATCAGGTTGCCAAGGGCGGTACCCTCGGTAGGGCCTGCAAACACGGGCAGCTGGGTGGCATTTGCGGTCATCTGGTTCAGGTACATATCCTGGCTACCGCCGCCCACAATATTGATGCTGGCATATTCTTTGTCGGTCAGGCTTTGCAGCTCTTGAATAGCGGCCTGATAATCATGCGAAAGCGAGTTGTAAATGGTCTGCATCACTTCGCCGGTGGTGGCGGGAACCGGTTTGCCGCCGTCTTTGCAGGCAGCCTTGACTTCTTTGATCATGGATTTCGGCGCCAGGAAGCGGTCGTCGCCAGTGGATACGATCCCGGCAAAGCTGCTGGCTTCCT
>OKVH01001539.1_pt1 | contig 10541 bp, 9 predicted proteins | sample 1604791 | NCBI WGS metagenome assembly OKVH01 (sample SAMN01760919, study PRJEB22395) | human gut metagenome | reverse complement strand
CCGTTGCGGAGATTGTCGGAACTTCCGTTTGCGGAACGGGGGTTGAATTCGAACCTGTCTGCTTTGCGGGCTTGCCGCTGCAAGCCGAAAGAGTGAGGGCAGAACCGAGCGCGAACGCAGCGGCGAATGCTGCGGCAAGTGTGCGCTTTGCATGGGTGCGGAGAGCGTGAATCATGTGTTTTTTCATTTTTAAAGCCTTTCTGTCAAAATTAATTGACTGTACTTAAGGAGTTGGGAACGAGCCTCGTTTCCTGCTCCGATAACTATTATAGCGAGGTGTTTTGAAAAATGCAATGGTTTTGCACCCCCGAAAATGCAAATGTCGAAATATTTACAAATATCGTTAACAGATTGGCCATATTTTCTTAATAGTTCGGCCGCAATTTGGTATATATAACCTTGATACAAGTAAGGGCTTGCAAAAACTGATGAAGGCATTCATAAAAAACGGTTAACTGAATGCTGATGAAAATTGTCCACAGAGAAGAACGTCAAATTTGTACCCTTATTTGCAATGAAGGAATCAACAGGGTGCTTATGATTTCTTTTCTTAATGGGGTTGTGAATCTGCTGCAAATGTGATAGAATAGTCATATATCATCACACAGGCAATGGAGGCAATGCAGAATGAACGAAAAGAACAAGATCGTTGCCGATTCGGGCAACACGATTACATTCAGCCGTGTGGGCGAAAAGGAAACTCCGCATGAAGTATTGATGAAAGTTTATTATTCAATGCGCGAGAAGGGCTATGACCCGGTGAGCCAAATTGTCGGCTACCTCATTTCCGGCGACCCGACATATATCACGAGCTATAACAATGCGCGGTATCTCATCCGCATGTTTGAGCGCGACGAGCTGATTGAAGAGCTTGTGCGCACCTATGTTGAACAATACAACGGGGACGACACGCTGTGATCTATCATGAACTCGGCAGAACAGGAATCAATGTTTCAAAACTTTGTTTCGGTTCGCTCACAATGGGGCCGTTTCAGCGGAATTTAACGCCGGCACAGGGAGCGGCGCTTTTTGAATGCGCCTTTTCACACGGCGTTAATTTTGTTGACACGGCGGAGATTTACGGCACGTATCCGCACCTGCGTGAGGCAGTGCGGCTGAAGCCGGATCTTGTTGTTTGCTCAAAAAGCTATGCCTACGACAGAGCGGGCGCGGAGGCAAGCCTCCGAAAGGCACTTGAGGGAATCGGCAGGGATTATATCGATGTTTTTCTGATGCACGAACAGGAGAGCATACATACAATACGCGGGCACAGAGAAGCATTGGAATACTATATTGAAATGCGCAGCAAGGGCTACATTCGCGCTGTCGGATTGTCCACACATTATATTGCGTGTATGGACGGCGCATTGAGGCATCCGGAGCTTCAGGTTTTGTTTCCGCTTATAAACAAACGCGGTTTTGGCATTGCAGACGGCACGGCCGATGAAATGCTCGCAAAAATTCGCGCCGCACATGCACAGGGACAGGGCATCATTGCAATGAAACCTCTCGGCGGCGGACATCTTATTGCCGAACGTGAGGCGGCATTGGATTATATTCTTAACCTTGACGACTGCATTGACACAATTGCGATCGGAATGCAGAGCGTGAATGAAGTTGAATATAATTGCCGTCGGTTCAGCGGCGAAAAACCGGATGAAAAACTCTCGGCCGAGCTTGCAAAGGTGCGCCGCACGCTGCTGATTCAGGAATGGTGCGAAGGCTGCGGAACGTGTGTTGCTGCATGTCATAACCATGCTTTGAGAATTGAAAACGGCCGCGCTGTTGTCGATCAATCAAAATGTGCACTCTGCGGTTATTGCGCAAGAGCCTGTCCGCAGTTCACCATTAAGGTTATTTAAGTCCCTCGGGGCAAAACGAAAACAAACAAAAAACAGCCGCCCGGCGCAATGACGGATGGCTGTTTTAATATTAGTAGAAAGGAAAGAACAGTGTCGATTATTTCATGCCGTAACGCTTCTTGAACTTATCAACACGTCCGCCGCTGTCAACGAGTTTCTGGCGGCCGGTGTAGAAGGGGTGGCACTTGGAGCAGATTTCAACCTTGAGCTCGCCCTTTACGGAACCGCTCTTGAAGGTTTCACCGCATGCGCAACGGACGATGCTTTCGCCGTAGGAAGGATGGATGTCCTTTTTCATAATTTTCTCCTGAAATATCTGTGGAAATGATTTCCACAACAAACTCTCGGCGATGTAACAGCATCCCCGATGCTGAATCATTATACACCCGAATATGCATTGTTTGCAAGCTTTTTTTGCAGATAATGCAAAATATATTTAAACGAGACCGCACGGTTCGTATACGTCGGAGAATGTTCATTGAATGTTCATTCGTGCCCGAACAGCTGCGGGTGTTTCTTCAATGCGGCAAGCAGCAGCAGCCCGAGTCCGCCGCAGAACACAATTTCGCCGACGAAGACGGAGAACGCGAACAGCGGAATCGACTCCGGCATTTCAGATATTTTTGCGATAACAAACGGCATGATGATCGTGTTTGCTGCAATCGGCGGCAGCGGAGCAAGCCATGCACCAAGGGGCATGCCGCCCGGCAGAGTACGGGAGGTGTTTTTCCCGAGTTTCCGAAGAGCAAAAGTTCCGATTGCGCCGATAAGCGTTGCAAGGCTGCCGAAAACAAGATCATACGGCAATGCGCCTGTTATCAAATTGGACAGCAGGCAGCCGATAAACAGCCCGGGAATCGCGGCCGGGGTAAAATACGGCAGAATTGTCAATGCTTCGGATACACGAAACTGAAATACGCCGCCCACGGTAGGAATAAAGCTCGATGCAAGAGACAATACCGTGTACAGCGCAGCAATTGCGGCAGGCGGCGTAAGCTGCCGGGCAGATATTTTTTTCATTTTTTTCTCCTTAGTTTTGTTTTTTTGGCATATGCCTCTGTGAGGATGGTTTCGAACTCACAACGCAATTATACCACCGAAAGAATATGTTTGCAAGGGCAGCAGCCGACATATTCCATACAATAAAAAAGAGACCGCTTTGCGCGATCTCTTTTTGGTCGTAGTTTGTGTTAACCGATACCGCATCCGAATGCGCGGCGGGCAAGCGGCCCGCTCAGGGATTGGTCGAAGGAGGGGGTGTTTCTGCCGACGGAGTCGGTTTCGGCGTTGCAGTCGGGGTTGGTGAATCCGGCGGTTCGGGCGAAGTCGACGGCTCGGGAGAACCGGAGGGTTCGGGTGTCAGACTCGGTTCAACTGTCGGGGTCGGCGACGGCGTTATGGCCGGGGTCGGTGTGGGCTTTTCGGGACGATTGATGGTGCCGTTCCAAAGCCCGTGTGCAATGGCGTATTCGTAATCACGCTGCGCAAGTGCGGAACGAATGGTCGAACCCGCTTTGTATTCATCGCCCCAAGGGTTTGCCTTGTCGGGATCGGTGGGATCCCAACCGCGGGTGAAGATGTCACCGATGTTAACTTTGTAGGGTGTGGGCTTGCCGAGCGGACCGACACTGCTCCAGTTATCGTATATAACAACTGTTGTGCCGTGCGGAACATTATCGAAAATCCACTTTGCATCGTTGCAGGCAAGCCTGATACAGCCGGCGGATGCAAGGTTGCCCAATTTGTTGTATTGCTTATACTCCAAATCGTATTTATGAATCGTGTAATACGGCACGGAATGGAAAAGGATGCCGCCAACAATGCGGGTTACATACTGCCCGTAGCAGGGACCCATAAGGGTGTGCCAACTGTAGCGTTCCTTGGTTTTGAAGATGCCGCGCGGTGTTGCATAACCTGCGGAGCAAACCATGGAAAGATAGGGACGGGTGTAGTTGCCCTCTTCGTCAATGCAATAAACGGTAACGGTGTTTCCCGCGCGATTGATGCAGATAAGATAAGGGTAACCGTATTTGCCCTTGATGTCAAGATCTTCATAGCCCTCGGTTTTTTTAAGTTTGCGCATGAATTTTTTTCCTGCGTCGGCATATTTTGCTTCAACCGGGTCGTCGGAAGGATACGGATTGCGCGAGGGCGACGGAACAGCTGTCGGCACAGGGGTAGGCGTAGGCGCCGGTGTTTCGGGCACATCGGTAACAGCGTCCGTTGTCGGAACGGGCGTTTCTGTGGAGCCGGGCTTCTCGGTATTATCCTCCGGCGTTTCAGTAGGCTCAAGGGTCGGCGAAATGCTGCCGATGAGGGGCTCGGGCGTGGGCGTGTCGCCGCCGCCGGTACAGGAACAGGCTGCCAAACAGAAGATTGTGGCAAAAGAAAGAATGATACCAATGATACGTTTCATAAAAGAAACACCTCCAGCGTGTCGCTTTTTGAATAAAATACGCCGAAAAAACTGCAATAATATTTCGGCGGCTGCGCACCGTGCCTTCAACCGTGCATCGGCAGTGTGTATTTTAACGGATAATCGACAAAATTTCAATAGGCGAAAATGCCGAAAATAAAAAATTCACAAATTGGCCATAATTCGCACATCCGATTCTCGGCAGCTTAGGTCACATAATGAAAACGAAAAAGCAGCGCCGCGGAATTGGGCATACAGCGGCGTTGCGGATTGAATAAAACCGAAATCGGAAATCAGTCGAGATAATCTTTAAGGCGCTTGCTGCGGCTGGGATGACGCAGCTTGCGGAGAGCCTTGGCTTCAATTTGGCGGATACGCTCACGGGTGACATTGAATTCCTTGCCGACATCCTCAAGCGTGCGGGTTTTGCCGTCGTCAAGCCCGAAACGCAGGCGAACGACTTTCTCCTCCCGCGGGGTGAGCGTGTCAAGCACTTCCGTGAGCTGCTTTTTAAGCATTGCGTATGTGGCCATGCTGTCGGGTGCGGGGGCATCATCATCGGGAATGAAATCTCCGAGATGACTGTCCTCCTCTTCGCCGATTGGCGTTTCGAGAGAAACGGGTTCCTGAGCGATTTTTATAATTTCACGAACCTTTTCTTCGCTGATGCCCATTTCTTCCGCAATTTCATCGGGACGGGGCTCTCTGCCGAGTTCCTGAAGCAGCTGCCTGTTAACGCTAACGAGCTTGTTGATGGTTTCAACCATGTGCACGGGAATCCTTATAGTGCGTGCCTGGTCCGCAATTGCGCGTGTTATCGCCTGGCGGATCCACCATGTTGCATATGTTGAAAACTTGTATCCCTTATGATAATCAAATTTATCAACCGCCTTGATAAGGCCGAGATTGCCCTCCTGAATCAGGTCAAGGAATTGCATCCCTCTGCCGACATAACGCTTTGCAACGCTGACAACAAGCCTGAGATTCGCTTCCGCAAGCTGCTGTTTGGCCTCTTCGTCGCCGTCCGCCATGCGCTTTGCAATATCAATTTCCTGGTCGGAGGTCAGAAGCGGCACCCTGCCGATTTCTTTAAGATACATGCGCACGGGGTCATCGATTGCGATTCCTTCGGTTACGGCAAGCTTGGGATCAATTTCCGTAACATCCTCGCCGGCGATTTCAACGGGGTCGATTTCTTCAACAACGTTGATATCCGCATCTTCAAATCGATCATAGACGACTTCCATCTGATCAACATCCAATGCGTCGTTGCCCAATGTGTCAATAACCTCTTTATAGGTCAGTTCACCCTTGCTTTTGCCGCGTTCAATCAGCTCGTCCACTTTTTGCATGGGAGTCAGCTTGGTTTCATCTGTCATGTATTTTAACCTCCTTGGTTGATTTGTGATATTTTCTGTTTAAATACGTTTAATTAAGCAACGCCGAATCCGCCGAACACGCATCAAACTCCGAAAAGGATTTTCGGCAGGAAACGAATCAGTCGGATTTTCGGCAGAACCCTAAATCAGGTTTTCCGGAGCTTCAGCATAAGATTCATCTGTTCGCGCAAAAGCTCCGCTCGCTTGGCTTTGTCGGCTTCCGCTTCGGAAAGTGCTGCAAGCTGACGTATGCGCTCACTGTATTTATCGTACAAAATAGAGTTAATGCAGTCGGCGGCGGATTCAAGCGGAGATGTTATGTCCTCTGCAAGTGCAGCTGCGGCGCCCGCGATCTCGCTTTCATCGCCGTCCAACTCCGCAAGAAGAAGCCGAATGTCAGGCTTTTCGGCGGTTTTATATGCCTCCGTGAGCATGGCGGCAAACTTTGCCGTCCCCGGCGTTGAAAAAAGTTCTGTTGAAAAATTCTCAAGCTGTTCGATTGCGGCGGCATCCTGCCTTGAAACAAGCATACAGGCAAGCAGAAGCTGCTCCGCCTTTTCGCGTTTTTTCAGCATCTGCGGTTTTTTGTATCCGACGGAGTCGAATGCGGGTTTCGCTGCTGCGGGGGCAATGCCGTCTTCGGCACGCTCGGCATCAACACCGCATTGGCTTTGGATAACCTCCCGTGCTATGCCGCTTTTTTCGGAAACAACTTTGATATAGCGATCGCGCTCCACCGGCTCAAGTGAAGCAAGAAGCCGACATGCATCGGAGGCGTATTTTTGCCGTCCGTCTGCGGTGTTAAGGTCAACCGCATTGGCCATTGTTTCAAGTTTAAACATAACGGCCGTAAGAGAAGCATCCTTAAGCTTGAGGAACGCTTCGGCTCCGTTCGCACGAACGAATTCATCCGGATCCAGCCCTCCGGGAATGACTATGACGCGCGGTTCAAGTTCCCCGCGGGCAATAATATCAACTCCGCGCAGCATTGCTTTCTGTCCCGCCGAATCTCCGTCATAGGCATAACAGACCCGCTTTGCAAACCGTCCCATGAGGCGCACCTGCTGGCTTGTAAGCGCGGTGCCGAGGGAAGCAACGGCGTTGTCGATTCCGGCTTGATGAAGGCTGATAACATCCATATAACCTTCGACCATGATAAGCTCATCAAGCTTTCGCCCTTTCATAAGATTGATGGCATAGATATTGTGACGCTTGTTATAGATGAGCGTGTCTCCGGTGTTCATATACTTTGCACCTTCGCCCTTGCCGATGATGCGTCCGCCGAACGCAAGAACGCGTCCGCTTGCGGAAATGACGGGAAACATCAGCCTGTCGTGAAAAAAGTCAAAGGTTTTTGTTTCATCCTTGCGTCCTTTGACGCAAAGTCCGGCAGAAATAAGCTCATCGCGCGTGTAACCCGCGGAGGTCATATGTTTAAAAAGTTCATCCCAATCATTGGGTGAGTAACCGAGTCCGAAACGGACAGCCGTGCTGCCGTCTATACCGCGGTTAAGCAGATACTGCCGCGCCGGAAGTCCCGCATCGGAAAGCAGCACTTGGTAATAGAACATTGCCGCCTCACGATTTGCTGCATACAGCCTGTCGCGCAGGGCCTTCTCTTCGCGCAGTTTGGCATCGTTGATTTCGTTCGGCATGTCCATGCCCGCCCGCTGTGCAAGAAAACGCACTGCATCAGCGTAACCGAGGCTTTCGGCCTGCATGATAAACTGAATCACGCTCCCGCCGGCTTTACAGCTGAAGCAATGAAAAACCTGCTTGTCGGGGCTGACGGTGAACGATGCATCGCGCTCGGGATGAAAAGGACAGAGCCCCCAAAGACGCCCGCCTTTCGGGGAAAGGCGCGTGTATTCGGAAACGACGGAAACGATGTCGTTTCTGTTCATCAATTCATTGAGCCACGTCTCCGGAAATGCCATTATGTCCTCGCCGATACAGTTTCAAAAGCGGAAAGGCGGCCGAAATCGAACCCACTTTCCCCCTTTACATTTATACATTACGACATGAAACGGAAAATTCCTGCAAAAAAATTTGAAACAAGCTCCGAAATTAAAAATATATTTTCATACCGATGCCTGTTGAGCATGAAATAAGGCAAAACACGAACAGTACTGCGGCATAATTGCATCCTGCGAGCGCATTTCAATGTACGGAACAGGCGCCGATTCGGCTTAAAAAATGCCTTCCAGGGAAAGGTCGTTTGTTTCCGTAAAAAACGAGAACCATCTCTTGATTGCGGAAAAGTTTTCGATGTATTCATCCCGTTCGCCGTCCGCACCGAGGTTGGCAATTGCGGCGGCATAAAGCTGAATTTCAAGAATATCACGGTGACTGAACAGCAGTTTCAGCGTCGGTTCCGAATCCATAAGAAGCTGATAAATGATCTCTCCGGCAGAATGAGCGGCGGAAAAATCCTCCGTTTCGGCAGCATGACAGCCGGCGTCAATCATCGGAAGGATTTTTCGCTCAAGTTTTTTTATATAAATGTTAGAAAAAATAAAGATAAAAACGAGCAGGAGCATTCCGAAAGCCAGTGCCGCAACAGAAACCGCGGACTGATTGCGTATATTTGCGTTTGCTTCTTTTTTCATTGCGTTCGGCTCAAGATTTTTAAGCGCTTCTCTGTTCTTTTTTTCCTGATTCATCATACGGTTCCTCCGTGACGGGCAATGCGTTTTGTTTTGCCGTGCATTTTGTGCGGACAAAAGACGGCATCATTTTTTTTCGTGCAGATTCGTAAAGCGTGCGCGAACCTTTACGCAGTTTTTTTGCTTTTGCTGAACATGAACAATTCCGCCTGAATCAACGGACATAAAAAGGCAGTCCTCGGCCCGGTCGATCCCGAACCTTTTCAGCAATGCATAAACTCCTTTTTCGTCCAACCCTGCCGCCCGAACCGCCTCCGGATGAACCTGTCCGTCGCAGATAAGCAGCAATGCGGGCATGGCTTTTTCGGATTCAAGCTTCAGCCCTTCGTTGGTCGGGGTTTGAAACGGTCCTTTCAAAAGCACGCTGAGTCCGCCGTCCGTTTCAAGGATGGCATACTCGACCTGCGAGATTGAAAACACATCCTTCATCCGCAGCTGTTCGGCAAGGTCAAATAAACTGTAATTAGCTGCACGCATGGCATCCTCGCGCACAACCCCTCCGGAAATCATAACAAGCGGACTTCCGCAGACGAGTTTGCGCAGCTTTTCGCTTTTCAGCGACATGAACGAAATCAGGCGGTGCAGCGCAAACATTGCAATGATCGGAACAACTCCGTACAGCAGCGGAATCGCGGGATCGGACATCGGAAGCGCCGCAAGGTTTGCAATAAGCAGCGTTATTGCAAGGTCAAACGGCTGCATATCGCTCAGCTGACGCTTGCCCATGAGCCTGAGAACAACAAACATAAAAATGTACACAAGCAGCGTTCGTATAAAAAGTGTTAACATATTTCTTTACCAACCTTTCATCGAAAAAAGTATTTGCAGTTTGGCTCAAAGCGATACATTCGGAAGGACTGTGTGCGTAAGATGCCGCGCAATGCGTATACTTTTTGCATCGCCTGTGCTATAATGATTTCGTGCGGCATGAAGCGAAGTGTCCGCAAAAATAAAAGGCAGCAACAGGCAGCAGGGTGCAGCATGGATAAAAAACATCGGAACAGCGAAGAAACATACGAAAAGTCCGTTGAGCGGCATGAACGGCAAAAAATGCGCCGCGATCGCCGCCGCAAAAAACATGAAAATAAGTATACGGCACGACATCAGCTTTTGCGCCTGCCGATTCTTGTTCTGCTTGCGGCAGCGGGTATGTTTGCGCCGAAACTCCTGTCCTCCTGTCCGCAGCAAACGGAGCGCATATACAGCCGCGCGATCTATCCCGTGATTTCGCGGGTTTTGGGTGCAGCAAGCAGCATATTCCCGTTTTCTGTGGCCGAGGTGCTGATAATTTCAGTCGGCGCGCTTCTTGCGGTCACACTCGTTGTGCGGCTGTTCAAACTCGTGTTTTCAAAACTCCTGAAACGGAAACACAATCGAATGCGCTTTTACAGCTGCCTGATTTCGCTCGGAATGTTTGCGGGCGTAATGCTGAATCTTTTCTATGTATTTTGGGGAATAAATCACTACAGAATGCCCGCTGCTTCGCTTTTGGGATTTTCGGATGAACTTGCGCGCGTCAACTCGGCGAAATCCGAATTCATTGCCGCTGCCGAAACGGGTGACAATTGGGCTTCATCCGATATTTATGCGGAAATGCTTGCATCAACCTGCGAAAAAATTGCGGCTGCGGCTGCGGAGAACAGAAACCGCCTTCGGGAGAACGAAAACGGTGTGTTTATCGCGGACGACAAAAACTCAGAGAATTCGGCTTTATCCGCAGTATTCAAAAGCGTTCAAACGGCATATTCCGCGCTCGGCAGTCAAAACGAATTGTTCGGCAATCCCGTCTTTTCCGCAAAATCGGTGCATTTTTCAAACATGCTCTCGCGCCTTGATATTTCCGGAATCTATATTCCGTACACCGCCGAAGCGAATGTGAACACCGAGCAGCCCGCGCTTCTGCTGTTTGCTTCCGCTGCGCATGAGACCGCACACTATTTCGGCTTTGCAAGGGAGGACGAGGCAAATTTTATTGCTTATTATGTCTCCGGCTTTTCTAATGACCCCGCCCTGCGCTATTCCTGCGAAATGCTTGCCCTGATGCAGTGCATGAATCGGCTTGCCTCCGTTGACGAAAAACGTTTCTACAGCGTCCGTGAACGCTTCTTCACCCCCGCAATGATTCGCGATCTTGCCGATTATTCCCGTTGGACCGAGCAGTACAAAAACGATCCACTCAGATCGGAAGAGCACACGTCTGAACTCCAGTCACTAGCTT
>OKVH01001535.1_pt1 | contig 10571 bp, 7 predicted proteins | sample 1604791 | NCBI WGS metagenome assembly OKVH01 (sample SAMN01760919, study PRJEB22395) | human gut metagenome | reverse complement strand
CCTGACTGTTAATCAGGGTGTCGCCTGTTCGAGTCAGGCAAGAGGCGCCAGAAGAAAAGGCAATGTTCCACAGAACATTGCCTTTTTTGTTTGTCCCACACTACACCCTTTTTCTGTACAGCCATGCAGTCGTGTTTCTCCTCTGTTTTTTGGGCTTCTCTGTCCCAAAAACACAGCATCCATGCGAAAAAAGCATCAAGCATAATGATTTCTTAAAATTTGACTACTTGAAGAAGATGTCACATTGTGGTATACTGCTTATAAGCTTTGGGAATTTGTATCTGTTTTTCCAAAGTCCGGCACACAGATCAAAGGGTAGGTGCTCCCTTCTTTTGATAGCAGCCGACCGGTGTTTTGTCATGGTTCTCCGCAGGACAGGACAAAGCACCGGTCTCTGTGCTGTTGTTTCAGGCTCCGGCTCTTTTCACGTTGTCAGATCTGCGGCAGGCCCCTTCTTCAAAACGCCTGCCGCTGTTTGAATAAATTTGTATATGATCAAAGGAAGCATCTATGCGTTATACCTATGTCCGGCAGCACGACACCACTGACTGTGCGGCTGCCTGCCTCGCAATGGTGTGCCTCCATTACAAAAAGGAAGTTACCATCACCCGCCTGCGCGATATGATGGGTACCGACCTGAAAGGCACGAACCTTGTTGGTTTGCAGAAAGCCGCTAATGAGTTGGGTTTCACCACTGCAGCGGTTCGCGTAGACCGTGAAAATTTCCTCAGCGATTTCTCGCTGCCCTGCATTGCGCAGGTCATCACCGATCAGGGTCTGGCCCACTTTGTGGTCGTCTTTAAAAAGACCACCATCAAAGATGACGGTGAGCGTCGTCGGCACATGCTGAAAGAAGCCGAAGCCGCCAAGGAAGATGAGAAGAACGGCAAAAAACACAAGTGCAAGGATTATGTCGTGATCGGCGACCCCGGCAGTGAGCTGAAAAAGATCAGTCTGGATGAGTTCTACAAGAACTTTACCGGTGTTCTGCTGCTGATGAACCCCACCTCGGAGTTCAAGGGCGGTAAGATCGAAAAGGGCGGCATGTTCAAGCGTTACGTCGACCTGTTGCTGCCCCAGAAAAAGCTCTTTGCCTATGCGATCCTGAGTTCTCTGATCGTTACGATCCTGGGCATTGCCTCCTCCATGTTCAACAAGATCCTGATGGACGAGGTCTTGCCATATGGCCTAGACAATCTGCTGGTCACGCTGATCCTTGTGTTCAGCATGGTCAGTATCACCAATACGCTGGTGGGCTTTGTCCGGCAGTGGGTTCTGATCCACCTATCCATCAAGATCGATATTCCGCTGATGCTGGGCTACTTCGGGCATATCTTCCGTCTGCCCATGAAGTTCTTTGCCACCCGCAAGACTGGTGATATCACCACCCGTTATTCGGATGCAAACACCATCAAATCCATCTTCACCAGCATTGCGCTGAGCCTGATCATGGATATCTCGATGGCCATTATCACCGGTATCATCCTGTTCCGCATGAATGCGATGCTCTTCTCGATCTCGCTGTTCATGGCTCTGGTCAGCATTCTGCTGGTGCTGATCTACAAGCAGCCTTACAAAAAGATCAACGAAGAGACCATGGTGCAGTCCGCTGCACTGAACAGCCAGATGATCGAAAGCCTGCGCGGCATTGAGACGGTCAAGTGCAACGCCAACGAGAATACCGAAATGGAGAACCTCGAGCGTGAGTACATCAAGAGCCTGAAGATCAGCCTGCGCTCCAGCAAGATCAGCACCACGCAGGGCCTGATTTCCTCCTTCATTTCCACCGGTTTCAGCATGCTGACCACCTATGTGGGTATCAGTCAGGTTCTGAAGGGGGAGATGACACTGGGCGGATTCATGGCCTTCAGCACGCTGTCCTCTTACTTTACTTCCCCGCTGAGCAACCTGATTGGTCTGCAGATGCAGATTCAGGAGGCCAGCATTTCCATGAAGCGTCTGGGCGAGATCATGGATTATCCCTCCGAGACGGTCGGCGACGAAGACCGCACCGATCTGGACAAGGTGGAGGGCGATATCGAGTTCAAGGATGTCACTTTCCGTTATGGCAACCGTGCCCCTGCACTGGATCACATCAGCTTTACCATTCCGGCCGGTAAAAAGGTCGCGCTGGTGGGCAGCAGCGGCAGCGGCAAATCCACGATTACCAAGCTTCTGCTCAAGTATTATGAGCCGGAAGATGGCGAGATCGACTTGAACGGTGTGAATCTGGCTGAATACACCAATGACTCTGTCCGCCGCGCAATTTCTTATGTGCCGCAGAACGTTGAGCTGTTCAGCAAGACCATTTATGATAACATCCGCGTTTCCCGTATGGACGCTACGATGGACGAAGTTAAGGAAGCTGCCAAGAAGGCAGATGCTCACGACTTTATCCGTCATCTGCCCCTGCAGTATAACACCTATCTGGAAGAAGCAGGCAACGGCCTGTCCGGCGGTGAAAAGCAGCGCATTGCGCTGGCACGCGCTTTCCTGAAAGATTCCAACCTCTACATTCTGGATGAATCCACCAGTAATCTGGACTTTGCTACGGAAAATCTGATCTTCAACATGATCTACGATCAGCTTGCAGATCGTTCCATGCTGATCGTAGCTCACCGCCTGTCCACCGTTCGTGACTGTGATCTGATCCTTGTGATGGATCACGGCAAGATCGTGGAACGCGGCACGCACGATGAGCTGCTTGCCAAGGAAGGCAAGTACTACGAGCTGTGGAACATGCAGCAGGGTATCTACCGCAGCAAAAAGGCAGAGCCCAAGCAGTCTGTCATGCAGGCCGTGGTGGAAGAGGATGACGACGGTGAGTCGATCACCTATTGATGTGTTGCAGCCGGGTGCGTACCCGGTTACATATGAAAGGGAGTCATTCATGATGGATAGCTTGATTTGACATAGTTTTGCTGTGTCAGATAAAAAAGAGCTAGAAAGACTTTCTGTTTAGTAGAAGTAGATGGTGTTATCCTGAACAGGCCCCGCCTGCTCAGGTAACTATGCCTCACTATGGTGTGCCCGGAGGCAAAATGCCTCCGGGCACATTTTATTTGCAAGATCCCTATTACTTTTATAAGTAGTAGGCGATCGGGAGCGGAGAGGAAGCTGCTCTCTGCAGCGGTTTTCTCCCCTTTCTCGATTGCCTATTACTGCCTCTTCTGAGGTAAATCTGAAAAGGAACCGAGGTATTCAACATGAAAGAGATCAAAGTAGCCGAGAACAAGACCCTGAAGCTCACCAATGTGCTTTCCCGTGAGATCCATCCGGAAGAGATGGCCAGTCTGCCCGTGGTGCTGACCCAGATGCACAACTTTATCAAGAGCAACAACGCACAGCCCATTGGCCCCATTGTGCAGGCCATGGTGGTTGGTGAGGACCGTCAGATGCACCTGTACATGATGCAGCAGGCTACCCAGTTCATCGGCCAGATGGAGCAGGACTACCATATGGATGCTGTTCTGCGCGTGAAGAACTGCCTGTATGCCCACTACACCGGCCCCATGCCCGAAAGCCAGCTGGCTTCCTACAAGCTGCAGGTCCACGCTTTTGAGAATGAGCAGAAACTGACCGGCACCTCCTATACCATCTATGTCAATCAGGATGAGGATGATGCCGTGGTCGATGTCTTTATGGAGACCAAGTAATTATGACGATTAAAGTTCAGAACCTTTCGGATCTGCAGGATCGCCGCATCATGATGGAAAAAAAGCTGCCGCCTTATGGCTACGCTTTTGTCATTCTGGTGGGCATCTTCATGCTGTTTCTGGTGGTGTGGAGCACCCATACCAACCGCATTTATGTCAGCCAGAACGCAGGCACCGTGCAGGCCAGCAATAAAACCTATATCATGTCCAGTTATTCCGGCTCCATTACCGAGATGTATATTTCGGAGGGCAGCTATGTGAACGAGGGCGACCTCGTGGCCCACATCAAGAGCACGGATATCGACATGCAGCAGGATAACTTGGAAAGCCAGCTCAAGATCTACCAGACCCAGCTGGATCAGTACAACAAGCTGCTGCAGTGCGTGCAGGATGATACCAACTACTTCAGCGAGACAAACCCCGAAGATCAGCCCTACTACTATCAGTACGAGACCTACAAGAGCCAGGTCTCTCAGAAGACCTTTGATGCCACGGCCTATCAGGCTGCCGGTTACTCCGATGCTCAGATCAAGACCATGATGGAGCAGAGCCAGAGCGAAGTAGAAGCTCTGTACTACTCCACCATGCAGTCCATCTCCCAGAGCATTACCAGCGCACAGAGCAACGTGGACAACGTTCAGGCTCAGCTCGATGCCTTGAACACCGGTGCCAACGATTACTACATCTACGCCCCCACCTCCGGTGTGATCCACATGGATACTCCTTACAAAGAGGGCATGGTGCTGAGCGCAGGCTCCCCGCTGGCCACTGTTGCCAGCGAGAACGACGATCTGGAGATCGTTGCCATGGTCACCGTGAATGACCGCCCGCTGCTTCATGTGGGTGACCCGTGCAAGATCGCCATTACCGGCCTTTCGGAGTATTCCTATGGCACCCTGACCGGCACTGTAACGGCCATTGACAGTGACGTGACGGCCAGCTCCAACGCTTCCTACTATAAGATGACCATTAAGCCCGATGCCACTTATGTGGTGAGCCGCAGCGGCGACAAGGTGGATCTTTCCAACGGCATGAGCGTTACTGCCCGCGTGGAGTACGATCAGGTCACCTATTTCGAGTACGCAATGGAAGCCCTGGGCGTTCTGTTCCGCTAAACCGGAGCTGTGCTGACTGCCAGCCGCCGTTATATCACCCAAAGAGGTACACTTACTATGAAATCAACCGCAAAAAAACTGGCCGTCTGTGCGGCAGCGCTCTGCCTGCTGGCCTGCGGCACAGCTGTGTCTGCGGCCGCAGCAAGCCCTGTCTCCGGCCTTGCCCTGAGCGGCGTTGCCATGCCGTGGGATCAGGACGTGCCTGCCGAAAGCATTGAGGCCGGCAGCTATACCGCCAACATGCTGCTGGGTTCCTCTCAGCAGCTGTCTCCTGTGGTGCGTCCGCGCAACTCTACCGACTCGGTTGTCTTTATCTCGGACGATACTTCCATTCTGACCGTGAGCAACTCCGGTGTCGTGCAGGCTGTGGGCGTAGGCACCACCCGCATCACCGCTGCCGCAGGCAACCAGATCTGTGCCTACACCATCGTTGTCTCCATGGATTCTTCCATGATCGTTACCGAGATGGACCTTTCCCTTTCCTCCAACACCATCTATGTTGGCAACTCGGTCTCGGCACAGCTGCAGGTGCGGCCTACTTCGGCTTCCAACTATGCCACCGTCGCCCTGACCTCTTCCAATGAGAAGGTCGCCACGGTGAACAATTTCGGCCGTGTTACCGGCATTGCCCCCGGCACCGCCACCATTACCGCTACCTGCGGTTCGGTGACTGCTACCACCAATGTCACGGTCATGAGTATTCCCAACTCCAGCACCGGCACCGCCAGCACTGGTTCTTCCAACAGCGGTCAGGTCGTCACGGTGAATCCTTCCTACGTTGTGCTCAAGCCCGGTGCCACCCGCACCCTGACCGCCAGTGTCAAGCCTTCTTCCGCTTCCCAGAAGTTCACCTATAAGTCCGCCAACAGCAACATTGCCACGGTCAGCCCCAGCGGCGTGATCACGGCTGTGGGCACCGGCGCTACTTCCATTACCGTTTCCAACGGCACTGCATCCGCCATGGTCACGGTCATCGTCAACCGTTCGGCTGCATCTTCTTCCGATAATTCTTCGGACAGCAGCTCCACCGAACCGGATAACGATACTCCCATCGAGATCGATCCCGTTGTGCAGGCCATTCAGGACAGCGAGGACAACGAGATCGTTTTCACACAGGCCGAGGTGCCTACCGTGACCGGTGATATCCTCAATGCGCTGCGCACCACCGGCAAGACCCTGTGCGTGGTGGGCGATGGCTACACCATGCAGATTGCAGGCAGCGGTGTCAAGAGCACCACCAGTGAGCTGGACACCATGCTCATCCTGACTGAGTCCGATCAGGGCATCGAGTTTGAGCTGGACAAGGGCAAGGCTCTTCCCTGCTCGGTGCGCATCGATCTGGATGTGAGCACCTATACCCGCCTGTATCTGTACAACGCCGTCTCCAACAAGTGGCAGTACCTGAACAGCTACACCGACGGCATCATCACTGCCGATACTGCAGGCCGTTATCTGCTGACCAACCAGAACCTGAAATTTGCCAATATCAACTGGACCTTCTTCATTGCCGGTGGTGTTGTAGTGGTTCTGATCGGCATTGCATATGTTGTGCTGAAAAAGCGCTACTGGTTCTGGTAATTTTCAAAACCACTCTTTCATGAAACAGTAAGACCCTCTCTGAGTGTGATATGCTCCCCCTAGAGTAGACAGAGTAAAACAAAAACTCTGCGTACTCTGGGGGTCTTTTTATATCAAGAAAGAACAATCACTTTTGCACAAAAAATTCGCCGTTTCCTTGTGGAAACGGCGAACAAAAACTTATATTATTTCTCTGTCTACTTGACGGAGCGCACTTCAATGGAACGCCTGGGCTTTGTTTGCATTATGATGTCTGCCTTCGTTACTTTTCAATGGGCTGCGAGGGCTTCCAGTCCTTGTAGTTCTCGTAGCGGCTCTCGCGGTGTGGGACCAGATCTCGTCCGCCGTGGGCTGCCAGTTGGCCGCATAGTTCTTGCACTTCTCGCACAGGTGCTCCACGCTCTCCGGCGACTGCAGGTCGGTGCTGTGGGCACCGGTCTCGTGCACCATCTTCTGCAGCAGTTCGGGGTTTTCCAGCATCGGGCAGGGACGCAGATGGTTCTTGTTGAAGGGCTGGCCGTTGTGATAAGCCATGAACAGCGGGCTGTGCAGAATTTCCAGAATGCTCTGGTCGTGGATATTGGCATTGGAGTAGTGGATGAACACGCACGGCTCTGCGTCACCGGCAGAGTTGATGTGGAAGTAGTTGCGTCCGCCGGCAATGCAGCCGCCCACAAACTCACCATCGTTCTGGAAATCCATCGGGTAGAACGGGATATCGCACTCTTCCGAGCGCAGATAGCGGATGCGGTCGATCATATATTTGCGCTGCTCCGGGGTAGGCATCAGTTCCGGTGCTGCCTCGTTGCCCACGGGCATGTAGTGGAAGTAGAAGCCGAAGTGTGCACCCTTCTCGCACAGGAAACGCATGAACTCATCGTTGGTAACAGCTTCGATGTTATCGCGGGTGTAGCAGATGGACGTGCCGAACACGATGCCGTGCTCCTTGAGCAGATCCATAGCATGCATGACAGCGGCATAGTGCCCCTCACCGCGGCGGGCATCGTTGGTCTCCGGGGTGCCCTCGATGGACAGCATGAAGGCAATGTTGCCCAGACGCACCACCTCTTTGCAGAAGGGCTCATCGATGAGGGTGGAGTTGGTGTAGATGGCAAACTGCACATCGTTGTGCTTCTCGGCCAGCTTGAGGATATCAGCCTTACGCACCAGCGGCTCGCCGCCGGTCAGCATGTACAGGTACACGCCCAGCTCCTTGCCCTCGGTAACGATCTTGTCCATATCCTCAAAGCTGAGGTTATTCTTGTGACCGTATTCACCGGCCCAGCAGCCCACGCAGTGCATATTGCAGGCGGAAGTGGGGTCGAACAGGATCAGCCACGGAATGTTGCACTGATACTTCACGCGGTTCTCGCGGATGGTCTTGGTGCCGCGGAAGAAAGCCTCGTAGCCCAGATTCAGCGCCATGGTGCGGGCCACGTTGGGGTCGGTCTGATCCAGCACACAGTTGATGAGCTTGGACCACTTGCTGTCGGGGTCGGTCAGGGTCTGTCTGGCGTGTTCGTAGGCTTCATCGCTGAACGAACTGCCATAGAACTGCTTTGCAACATCCACCAGCTGTCCCACGGTTTTCTGACGATCTTTATCGGCATGAGAAAGCACCACGTCCACCATTTTACCAACGGCAGCACGCTGCATTTTATGAGTCAGGCTCTCAATAGAAGTATTCATTATCCTTTTCCTCCAAACGGTATTTTTCGGAAATCTCTTTTTCTATTTCTATGCCATTACTCTACCATTCTATCCCACAAGTTTCCATAAACAGAAAAAGCGCCGTGATAGAAAACCCATCACGGCGCGGATTATGATAAAATTTTGTCGTTCTTCCGGTTCAACCGTCCTGTTCCAGATGGATCTTATTGCTGGCAAGGCGGCATAACGCGCGGCGCAGATCGCCCTGCAGCATCCGTCCCATACGTTCTACCATCACAGCGGGCTCGGTCTTCATATCCCGGCGGATCCATTCCAGCACCACGCCCACCAGCGCATATTTGTAAAAATCCACCACAAACTGCTTGTCATCGTCCTGCACGGTGATGTCGCGGCATTCGCGATCCGCAAATTCCTTCAGCATGGGGTCCAGAAGCTTGTACAGATACTGCTCCACCTGTTCACGCCCCACAGAGCGGTATACGTTCAGCACCAGTGTTTTGTTATCCCGGATCTGGTGCAGGATGTCCAGAAATGCTTCGGTCCATGTATCAAAGCTCTGGCAGCCTTCCATCGCCTTGATTGCATCTTCCGTCAGGATCCAGTCCACCAGATCGTAAATATCCTTGAAGTGGTAGTAAAAGGTCATGCGGTTCACGCCGCAGTCCTCGGTGATATCGTTGATCGTGATCTTATTGAGGGGCTTTTCCAGCAGCAGCTTTTTCAGCGATGCTTCCAGTGCCCGCTTCGTTGTTTGTGACACAAAGACCTTCCTTTCCCGACCGTAGAAATTTTTCCCGCTGCGTACGGTGATTGGCAGCTTCGTACATTATAATACCGCAAAAGCCGTCCCGATTGCAAGCATTGATTCTGTCCATTTTGTAAACAAAGAACGACTTCCTGCGTTTTCACTCCGGCAGTTTCTCGTTTCAAAAGCCGTTTCTCAGCCCTCCCAAACCCCTTCCGGCGGTGCGCAATGCCTGCAAAAGCGGCTTCTTCCGGCAAAAAAGCGGAAAAGGCCCTTGATTTTATATTCCTCTACGCTTAGAATGGGAGCAGACGGCTGTGATTGAAGTGCCGTTTTGAGGGAGGGTACAAACTATGATGGATACCATTGGTTTTCTGGGCTGCGGCAACATGGGTGGAGCCATCGCCCGTGCCGTTTGCAAAGCTGTTGACCCTAAGAAAGTTTTTCTGGCAAACCGCACTGTGGCCAAGGCACAGGCACTGGCCAAAGAACTGGGCTGCAAAACCGCCACAAATGCCGAGGTGGCCGGTGACTGCGACCTGATTTTTCTGGCGGTAAAGCCCCAGATGATGGAAGCTCTGCTCCAGCCGCTCAAATTCACCTTTGACGAGAGCCCCAGCCGTTTTGTGCTGTGCAGCATGGCAGCGGGCCTTTCGATCGCCCGCATTCAGGAGATGGCCGGTGAGGACTTTCCTGTGATCCGCATCATGCCTAACACCCCGGCTTCGGTGGGCGAGGGTATGATCCAGTACTGTTCCAGCAATGTCACCGCTGAGGAAGAAGAAGCCTTCCTCAGGATCATGGCTCCTGCGGGCCGTCTGGATGCCGTGCCGGAAAGTCTGATCGATGCCGCCAGCTGCGTTTCCGGCTGCGGCCCGGCATGGGTGTACCAGTTTATTGAGGCTCTGGCTGATGGCGGCGTGGCCTGCGGCCTGCCCCGCGCCAAAGCGCAGGAATATGCCGCGCAGATGGTTCTGGGCAGCGCAAAGCTGGTGCTGGAAAGCGGAAAGCATCCCGGCGAACTCAAGGATGCTGTATGCAGCCCCGGCGGCAGCACCATTCAGGGCGTGCGCGTGCTGGAAGAGCACGGCCTGCGCGGTGCGGTGATGGATGCCGTGATCGCCTCGTACAATAAGACAAAGGAAATGGGAAAGGGTTAAGGATATCATGCGCATCGTTGTAAAAGTAGGCACTTCTACTCTGGCATACGCCACCGGACGGCTGAACATCCGCCACACGGAACAGCTGGTCAAGGTGCTCAGCGACCTGAAAAACGAGGGCCATGAGGTTATTCTGGTGTCCTCCGGTGCCATTGGCATGGGCGTGGGCAAGCTCTCACTGCCAACCCGCCCAAAGGACACCACCACCAAGCAGGCCTGCGCCGCTGTGGGCCAGTGTGAGCTGATGTACACCTACGACCGGCTGTTCAACGCCTACAATCACACCGTGGCGCAGATCCTGCTCACCGGCGTGGACGTGGAGCACACCGAACGCCGCGTGAACTTTCAGAACACCCTGTCCCGCCTGCTGGAGCTGGGTGCCCTGCCCATCATCAACGAAAACGACACCGTTGCCACCGATGAGATCACCTCCATTGGCGACAACGACACGCTGGCGGCCATCGTGGCCTGCTGCGCCAAGGCTGACATGCTGGTGCTGCTGAGTGACATCGACGGCCTGTACACCGCCAATCCCCACACCCACACGGACGCAAAGCTCATCCCGCTGGTGGAGGAGATCACCCCCGAGGTGATGGCTCTGGCCGATGGTGCCGGTTCGGCCCTTGGCACCGGCGGCCTGGCCCCC
>OKVH01001531.1_pt1 | contig 10590 bp, 6 predicted proteins | sample 1604791 | NCBI WGS metagenome assembly OKVH01 (sample SAMN01760919, study PRJEB22395) | human gut metagenome | reverse complement strand
CCCATGCGGTCCATCATCGAAGCGATGCGGCCCGAACCGAACAGACGCATCAGGTCGTCTTCGAGCGATACGAAGAACTGCGACGATCCGGGGTCGCCCTGACGTCCGGCGCGTCCGCGCAGCTGGCGGTCGACGCGGCGGCTCTCGTGACGCTCCGTGCCGATGATCGCCAGACCTCCCGCGGCCTTCACCTCGGGCGTGATAACGCTCATGGGCTCGGCAGTCGAGACCTGGTAGAAAAAGCCGTTGAAGTCGATCTGCATGTCGGTGATGGCAAGACCAAACAGGTCATGCGCCTCGTTCTCAAACGGGAATACCGCCGGATAGTACGAGCTGATGGACGGAATCTCCTGGTGCTGGTCGATGCCCTCGACTACCAGGTTCTCAATTGCATAGCTGCCGTCCTGAGCGATCTGCTCCTGAGCAGCACGAACGTTGATAAACGTATAGACCAAGCGATACGTGCCGTCGTCGACGTTGCGCTCGGCGTGCATTTGCACAAAGCGCGCGCCAGCACCCTTGAGCGCCTGCACATGCGGCAACAGCTCATCGATCACGACGGTGGCATAGATAGCCTTTTGCATTACTCGGCCTCCTTTGCAACGGCGGGCGCGGCAGGCTTCCCGGCAGGCGCGCCAGCAGCGGGCGCGCCGTCAGCCGTGCCTGCGTCGACACCGGCCCCGGCCCCCGCAGCAGCTACAAACCCGTCCTCGCCCAGCTCAACGCCACCGTCCCAGGTTGCGGCGCCGCCCACGGTAAGCGGATCGCCGCCAGCACGCATCACGGCCTCCTTCTGATCCAGGATGCCGCACGCCTCCACAATGGCATCGATCACGGTCTCGGGACGAATGGCGCACCCGGGCGCGTACACATCCACGGGAATCGCGCGGTCCACGCCGCCGATCACGTTATAGGCATCGCGAAACACGCCGCCCGAGCACGCGCAGATACCGCATGCCACCACACACTTGGGCTCGAGCATCTGGTTGTAGATCTGGCGCACGACAGGCAGGTTCTGGGCATTGACCGACCCCGTCACCAAAAAGATATCCGCATGCTTGGGGTTGCCGGTGTTGACCACGCCAAAGCGCTCCGCATCGAACAGCGGCGTGAGCGAGGCCAGCACCTCGATATCACATCCGTTGCAGCTCGAACCGTCGTAATGAATAACCCACGGCGAGCGCGACATTTTATGATCCATGGATGCCGCCTCCTAAATAAATACGTCGACGAGGATGGGCATAAGGTTGAGCAGGCCAAACGCCAGCGCCACGCCCCAGCCGAGCTTAAAGCAGCTGCGCCAGGTGCTGCGTGCGAAGGTGTTGTCGATGAGCACCTCGACAAAGTACGTCGCGGCCATCACGACCAGGGCGACCACCCAGCTCACCGGGTTGTCCCAAACAAAGAACATGCCCACCCACATCAAAAACAGCACGGTCTCGCACCAGTGCATAAGGGTCATCTTGGCCAGCGTGCCGCCGCTCATCTCGGTGGCGACACCCTGGACAATCTCCTGATGCGCGTGATGCGAGTACGAAAGGTCAAACGGCGACTTGCGCAGCTTGATGGTAAGCACCGCAAGCAGCGCGAGGAAAATGGGCGCACTGTACACGATGATGGGGGCCGACTGCCCCGTCACGGCAATGGAATCGAAGCTGTCGGTGGCAAGGTACAGGCCCACGCTCATCAGCAGAACGGCGGGCTCGTAACTCATAACCTGCAGCAACTCACGATCGGCGCCGACCTGGGCAAACGGGCTTTGCGTCGAGGCAGACGCCAACACCACAAAGATCGCAGCAAGCGTCACCATAAAAGCGCACAGCAGCGTGTTGGAGCCCGACACAAAGATGCCGCCACCCACGACGGTAAAGATGAGCGCGCACGCCATGTAGGTATCGTCCATGGTGTTTACGCTGGCAGGGGCCTTGCGCAGCAGCTTGGCCACATCGTAGAAGGGCTGCAGCAGGCGCGGGCCCACGCGGCCCTGCATGCGGGCCGAAAGCTTACGGTCAAGACCGTCGATCAAGCCGCCCACAAGCGGCGCCAGCAGGGCAAACGCCACGGTGCCAATAAAAATGCCCACGACGCCCGAGCCTTCGAAATACTTGCCGCGCAGCACCGAGGGCGCGCTCATGGCAAGCCGCTCGGGCCCAATCCACGCGCAACACAGCAGCGCAAACAAGATAATGCTGCAGCACACGACGCTGCCCGCGGGGCCAATACGCTTCTCGCCAAGGGCGTCCTCCGAGTACCAATTGCGCTTTTCGGCCTTCACCTCGTGTCCCATCGAGCCGCGGAAATGGCGATATTTGTCGGTTCCCACGCCCGAAAGGTACACGTTGACGTGCGGTTTGTTGCTCACGCGGAATGAAGTCAGCAGCACCACGGCGATAAAAGCCACGATAACCACCATCAGATACATGGCGTCCTTGCCGATAACGTACGGCACGCGGCCAAACACCATGGCCAAGTAAGGCGACACCAGACCGCTCGAGATAACCGGGAAGGCCACGCAGCACAGAATCAGCAGCGCGGCGATGGTGTTGAGGGCCACCCATTCGGTCTTATGGACATTGACCTCAACGTTTTGAGCCGTGGGGTCGACGCCCGAAAGCTTGGCAAGCCACTTGCCCCAGAAGTAAAACGTCGCGGCCGAGCCAAAGGCAAGCACCATGATCATGAGCACGTTGCCAGTCTGCGCGAACGCCACCAGGGCGCCCCACTTGGACACGAGCATGCCAAACGGCGCCACAAACATGCCCATAATGCCCGGCATCATCAGGCGCGTCAGGTGCGGCATGCGGCTGAACATACCGTCCATGTCCTCGATATTGCGGCTGCCGATATGATGCTCAGCCGTGCCCACGCACAGGAACAGCAGCGACTTGGCCACCGTGTGGAACAGGATCAGGAAGATGGCCGCCCATACGGCCTCGGGCGCGCCGACACCCAGGCAGGCGCTGATGAGGCCCAAGTTGGAAATGGTGGAGTACGCGAGCACGCGTTTGGCGTTGCTCTGCGAGATGGCCATGAGGGCAGCGAGCAAAAACGTGATGGCACCCACACTCGTGACCATAAAGCCCGTCACGGGATAGATGGCATAGAGCGGGCTCAGCTTGACCATTAGGAACACGCCGGCCTTGACCATGGTTGACGAGTGCAGCAGGGCGCTCGTGGGAGTAGGGGCAACCATGGCGCCTAACAGCCAAGTGTGGAACGGCATCTGTGCGGCCTTGGTGAGTGCGGCGAGCGACAACAGGATGACCGGCATCACCAGCAGCGCGGATTGCGCGGTTCCGGCGCCGGAAAGCTCAATCATGCCCGAGATGGTCAGCGGCATGCCGTTCACGTGCAGGTACATGAGTCCGGCCAAAAACGCGATGCCGCCCAGCATGTTGAGGACGATCTGGGTAAAGGCGTTTTTAATGGCCTCGGGCGTGCGCGTGTAGCCAATCATAAGGAACGAGCACACGGTGGTGATTTCCCAGCCGCAGAACAGCCACTCAAGGTTGTCGCTCGTCACGATAACGAACATGGCCGAGAGGAACAGGAACATGAGCGCCAGGAACTGCGGGCGACGGTCGGGCGCGGTCTGCCCGCGCAGCGCGGCCTCGTGCTCGTCATGGGCCTGGAAGTCCTTCATATAACCCAAGGCATACACGCAGATTAGGCTGCCGACGATGCCGACGGCGAGCACCATGATCACGCTCATGTAGTCCAGGTAGAGCGGCGTTGCCGTGACGGCTTCGGCCGCGGGCAACGTCATGGCTGCAAAGGCGAGCGAGCCCACCAGCTGGACTATGCCGAGCACCGTGGTGAGCGCGTTCCTATATTTGTACGCGTTGTACAGGATGACGGCGCACAGGATGACGTCGATGACGGAGCTGATGATCGAGAGCACATGCGAGGTGCCGGAGGCAACCTCAAAGCTCTGCGGACCCATGCCAAAAAACATGACGGCGACTACAACTGTCACCGCCATAATAATGCCGGAACCTATGAGCCCCACCGCATCGCGGGCGCGGTCGCCGCGCGCGAACAGCATGCCCAGCGCCGGTACCAGCGGAAACAGGGTAAGGAAATACAGTAGCGTCATACCATCACTCCCCCATGCAAAAACGCTGCAATTGTTTAACGTTATAGCTCAATTGATGAGTAGCGGCAGCGGGTTTTCGGTCAACTGGGGAGTTTTAGGCGTACGGAGTAAGGGCACGTCCGCTTTGGAGCAGAGAGGCGGCAAGAAAAATGCGCCCCTGTGGGCGCACCATCCCGTTTGCTATTCCGTCTTTTTAACGCGCGGCTTATCGACCAGTGCGGACTCACCGCTCTCGCGGTACTGACGGCACCAAGCCTTGACCGAAGACTCGCTGGGAATCTTGTGCTTGATCATGGCCTCGCGAACCGTTAAGCCGTTTTCCAAGCGATCCTTAACCACGGCGAGCTTAACTTCGTACGAATAGGTGTGATGATGCGAACCGGCGTTGAGAACGGCGTCGGCACCGCCCACAGCATACGCGCGGGCCCACTGACGAGCCGTGGCCTGGGGAATGCCAAGCTCCGCAGCGAGGGCGCGATGACCGACCCCCTCTTGGAGGATCTCGACGGCGCGCTGCCTAACCTCAGGCGCATGCGTGCGAGTCCTAGTTGCTTCCGACATACCTGCCACTTCTTAGCCTTAACCGTTAATCTGCTTTCTTACTTGCAAGTTAGATAGTAGCATTTTACTGTTTGCTCAAAGCAGTTAATTAAAATAGACGCGGCATTATCTGGGCATTTGACACCAAATTACGACATATCTTTATCGATTATTTACGCTGGTAGCTGACTCACGGCTAATCGTCATTCGCTTGTCAACAAAATTGGCATCTCTTTATGTCCTTTGGTATAGAGGATATAGTTATTAACCCCTCCTCCAATAATTTTGAGTGATCTGCAAGGCAGTAGACGTCCTCACTCCTCATGATTACCGCGCATTGCCATCCACCGGAGCAAAACAAAAAGGGCGGGACCTGCGCGCTTGCAGGCCCCGCACCGGTTGACATCCGACGGGACACAGCCGGGCGAGACGGATCCGTGCTACCGCCCCGCCTGGCCGCGAAGTTAACTACAGCTCGTTGGCCGCGTGATATGCCGTGCGAATGGCACTCGCAATGTCGGCGGTGCGCTCGCCCGAGCAGTCGCCCACGCAGGTCACGGGCACCGTCACGCCATCCAGGTCAAACGCGTTGGCCTTGGAGCCCACGGCCATCACCACGTAATCGCAGGCGATCTTCACCGGCTCCTCAGCGCCGTCCTCGATGGTGCGAATGGCCTCCACGCCCTCGTCGGTAATGGCGGTCAGGCGGGTCTTCACGTGCTGCTCCACGTTGTGCTCTGCAAAGTCGCTCATAATCAGCGGCAGAATGGTCTCGGACTCGCCCGCGGCAATCTTGTCGAGCATCTCCACGATCGCCACCTCGCAGCCGTGCTGCAGCAGGTACTCGGCAGTCTCGGTGCCCACCAGGCCACCGCCAATGACGGCGACGCGGCCGCTGAGCTCCACCTTGCCGGCCAGCACGTCCCAGCTCGAAACGACCTTGTCCGAGTCGGCACCCGGAACGGGGATGACCACGTCGTGCGCGCCCACAGCCACAATCGCGGCGTCGGCGGCGTTGAGGTCCTCAGCGGTAGCAACATGGTTGAGCTCGACCTTCACACCCAGGCCGGGCAGAATCTTCTCGTAGTACTCGACCGAGCGCATGATCTCGTCCTTGCGCGGAGGCGCAGCCGCCAGCACAATCTGGCCGCCCAGATGATCGCTCGCCTCGTAGACGGTCACGTCGTAGCCGCGCTTGGCCGCCACGCGTGCGGCCTCCAGGCCGGCGATGCCGCCGCCCACCACGGCGATCTTCTTGTCGCCCTCGCCCGGCTTGATGGCGATGGTCGCCTCGTCGCCGTTCTCGGCATTGAGCACGCACGAGATGTACTTGCGATTTTGAATCGCGTCGACGCAACCCTTGTTGCAGTTGAGGCACTCGCGGATGGGCTCACCCGTGGCGGCCTTCAGCGCAATGTCGGGGTCGCACATGAGCGAGCGGCCATAGGCGATGATGTCGGCGGCGCCGTCTTCCAGAATCTTCTCGCCGGCCTCGACCGAAACCACGCGGCCCACGGTTGCCACCGGCACGGAGACCAGGGCCTTGACGCGCTCGGCCACGGGCAGCGTCCAGTTGTAGGGCATGGCGCCCATGGGCGGAATGGTGTCGCCCATGTTGCCGGTGTGGTTGGCCTGTGCGACCTGGATCATGTCGATGCCCGCGCCCTCGAGCAGCTTGGCAAACTCGCAGGCCTCGTCGGGCTGCAGGCCACCCTTGCCGCGCGGCGTGCCGTCGGGGTTCTCCATAATCACGGGGAGCTTGTACTCCACCATCAGTTGCGGCGCAGCCTCCTTAATGGCAGCGACGACCTCCAGCGCGTAGCGGACGCGGTTCTCGAACGAGTCGCCGTACTCGTCGGTGCGCTGGTTGAGGATGGCCGAGCACAGCGAACCCACCAGACGGTCGCCGTGGACCTCGATGGCATCGATGCCGGCCTGCTGCGCGCGAGCGGCCGAGGCAGCAATGGCCTCCTTGATCTGGGTGAGCTGCTCTACGCTCGCCTCGTTCACAAAGTGCTGCATGTCGTGATGCAGCTTGGCGTAGGCCTGGTTGCGGATCTCGTTGGACTCGGCCATCTTGGCGGCAAAGGTCTCCTCGTCGCCGGCGGCCTTGGCCTCCTGCGCGGCCTTGGCAGCAGCCATGGAGCCCATGACCATGCGGCCGACACCGGGCACATCGTACTCGGGGTGGAACAGCTGCAGCGCAACCTTGGCGCCGTGCTTGTGGACGGCATCGGCCAGCGCCTTAAACGTGGGGATCTGAGCGTCGGTCGCCAGCTTGGGCGTGGGGCTCGCGGTCATGACGGGAGCAACGTCACCGATGACGATGTAGCTCACGCCGCCACGGGCCAGGCGCTCGTAAAAAGCCAGGCTGCGCTCGCCAATGGAACCGTCGCGCTCCTCGTAGCCGGTGGTCAGCGGCGGAAACATAATGCGGTTCTTGAGCTCAAGGGGGCCAACCGTAATGGGCTGGAGCAGCTTGGATGCAGGTGTGGTCATGGACATTCCTCTCTTGTAGGCGCGACGGCGATGATGCCGCGTAGTTGTCTAGAGGATATGGCATGGAGGCACAGCGGCACAACGAAAATCGGCGAATATCAGGTGGCGGCAGGTGGATGGGGCGGGGCGGCCCGTCGGTTTGTCTCAATCTGTAACAACCACTCGGCAAAACCGGGTCTTGCTGTTACAAATCAAGGTATTCCTCTCAACCCATCCTCAACAATCTAGATCTGTAACATCTAGACCTACTTTTGACCCCAACCTGTTACAGATCGAGACAAACCAAACCCGCCTGCTAGAAAATCTCAATCTGTAACGGTTACTCGGCAAAAACCGTCCCTCGTGTTACAGATTTAGACAAACACGACCAAGCCCACCGGTATATCTCGATCTGTAACACCTAGCCGCCCAAATCGGATCTAGATGTTACAGATCGAGATTTTGTTTGAGAGGCCGAGAATTGGATCGAAAACACGGTCCCGAAATAACAAAAAAGCTCGCCGGCTAGGCCGACGAGCTGCAAGTTCTTGGTCGCGGGGGCAGGATTTGAACCTACGACCTCCGGGTTATGAGCCCGGCGAGCTACCAGACTGCTCCACCCCGCAATGTCTGGGCGCTTCATGTGCGCAAGAAAGAATATTACGCGGGAGTTCGGTAAGCGGCAAGGAAAATCTCGTAGAGCATAATTCCTTCATATTTAAAACCCCTCAGCCCCTATCACCGTAAACGAATCGCAGCCGAGCGCCGTCGGCGGCGCGTATACAATGGTGCGCGTCCTTTTATGCCAACACTGGGAGTAGACATGCTGCTCGCTATCGATATGGGAAACACGCAGACGGCCATGGGCCTGTTTGACGGAGACGAGCTGGTGCAGTCGTGGCGTATGCCCACCGACCGCTCCTATACCGCCGACGAGATCCACGTGCGCCTGATGGGTTTCTTTAAGATGTACGGCCTTTCGCTCGATGCGGTCGACGCAATCGCCTTTGCGGGCGTGGTGCCGCAGCTCTCGCGCGAGTGGCACGCCGTGGCCGACCGCATTGCCGCGGACGCCATCGTCATCGGGCCGCAGACGGCCGCGGTGACCAAGCTGCGCGCGGCGCGCCCCCAGGCCGTAGGTGCCGATCGCGTCGCCAACGCCGTTGCGGCCGAGACTTTCTACGGCGCGCCGGCAATCGTGGTGGACTTTGGCACCGCGACCAATATCGACGTCATCGATGAGGACGGTTATTACATTGGCGGAGCGATCGCGCCGGGCATTCGCATCTCCATGGACGCGCTTGCCGCCCGTGCCGCCAAGCTCGCCAGCGTGCCGCTCGAGGCGCCCGAGCACGCCATCGGCCGCGATACCGAGGAGTGCATCAAGGTCGGCGCCGTGATGGGCGCCGCCGCCATGGCCGAGGGCCTGGTCGCGCGCATGAAGCGCGAGCTGGGCCGCGAGGATGCCACCGTTATCGCCACGGGCGGTCTCGCCGGCATCGTCGCCGATTCGACCGATGCCTTCGACGTGGTCGACGGACAGCTCACCATCAAGGGTATCTGCGAAATCTACCGCCGCATGCAGGAGCTGGGATAGAGCAGGGGCTTAAGTCGAGCACGAACGCGAGCGGCGAACTAGGCAACGCATCGGTCCTATTCCTCAAAATCGAAAATTTATCAGTTTTGAGGAATAGGCTTTCTGCTACGCCTCGCCGCATAGCCACCTCGCCAGGTCCACGATCTGAACCCCATTGCGGTCCGTGGCCTCGTGATGCGTTCGGGCGAGAATCATCTTGGGGTACGCGTCGCCAATGCTCAGCAGTGGCGAAATCTCGCGTTCAAATGTCTTATCCGAGCTGATGTCGTCGCTCACCTGAATGTAGAGCTTCTCGCTTCGCTTGATTGCTATAAAGTCAATTTCCTTTTTATAGAGCACACCGACGTATACCTCGTATCCGCGGCGCAGCAGCTCGATGGCCACCATGTTCTCGTATACGCGTCCCCAATCCATATCACGTGTACCGAGCAGTGCGTATTTGAACGCGTGGTCTGCCAGGTAATATTTCTCGCCGCTCTTAAGGTATTTTTTGCCGCGAATGTCGTACCGACGAACTTTATAGAAGGCAAACGCATCGCACAGGTACCCCATGTACGTGCCGACCGTCTTGTTCGTAATCTTTAGCCCATCCGCATTTAATGCATCAGTAATGTTGCGTGCCGACGTAATGTTGGAAACGTTGTCCATCATGTAATCGGCAATGCGCAGCAGCGCCGATTCGTTTCTCACGTTATGCCGCTGCACGATATCCCTCACGATGAGCGTTTTAAAGACATTGGAGAGATATTGATAGCGCTGCTCCTGCAGTGGATAAGGGTAAGAGCCGGACATACCGCCGGTTCTCGCGTACTCATCGAAGTCGCGGTCGACATCGCCCTCGTCGCCATAGAGACGATACTCCTCAAACGAGAATGGGAAAACCTCGATCTCGAACGTACGCCCCGTAAAGAGCGTCGACAGATCGCTCGACAGCAAAAAGGCGTTCGATCCGGTAATGAAAATGTCGTACTGCTCGGATGCATGGAGGCTGTTGATCGCGCGTTCAAAGCCGTCACACATCTGAACCTCATCGATAAGCAGGAAGTTTTGCTTGTCGGACGCTCGATGCTCTTTTACATAGGCGAGCAGGGCATGATATTCGAGCAGGTCCTCGAACTCGTCGAGGTTGTAATTGATATGGATGACATTCGAATTGGACAGATTTGCCTCCACGTAATCGCGGAGGGCCTCGAGCAATTTTGACTTACCGCCACGGCGAATGCCCGTTATGACCTTGATGTCCGGCACGCCAATAAGGCTCGTCAACATGTCCATGTATGACGTTCTATTGATGAGTTTCATTGGCGCCTCCCTGCGGTCTTTTATCGCTATTCCTCAAAAACGAAAATTTTTCAGTTTCGAGGAATAGGCTCTGCAACGAATATACCTCGCAAAAGCCCGAGCTGGCTTAATTCTATTCCTCAAAAACGAAAATTTTTCAGTTTTGAGGAATAGGGCGCTGGCAACCCATTCCCCAGATAGGCGAAACCCTCCCCGGCACAGGCCGAGGAGGGTCTTGTTGTCATGTCTATCTTTGGGCGCGAACGCCCCGCGCTACAGCCCGCGAATTCGTACGGCCTCGGGCGGAAACTCCTGCTCGCCGGCATCGGTCTTAATGGTCGCGCGGCCCCAGATGTCCAGGCCTGCAAACACACCGATCGCAAGCGGCAGGCCGTTGGGCGACACCGCCGCAACTTGGCGGCCCAGCAGCGGCACCATGTCGAAGTACTCGCCCAGCACGGGAGCCAGCGGCCCTGCGGCGCCTTGCGGCGTGTTGGCAACAACCGCCCAAGCGTCCACGCGGGTCAGCACGGCGGCGGCCAGCGTCTCGACCAGCGCTTCGTCAGGCACGTCCACACCCAGCTCGCCCAGCGCCGCA
>OKVH01001529.1_pt1 | contig 10591 bp, 8 predicted proteins | sample 1604791 | NCBI WGS metagenome assembly OKVH01 (sample SAMN01760919, study PRJEB22395) | human gut metagenome | reverse complement strand
CTTCTCCTGCACATCATCAAGGCAGCTATCATAACGGTTTGCAATGATTGCCTGACTCTGTGCTTTAAATTCATCTAAGTTATTTACTACCTTACTGCCAAAGAAGGTCGTTCCATCTTCAAGTGTTGGCTCATAAATGATTACGGTTGCTCCTTTTGCTTTAATACGCTTCATAACTCCCTGAATACTACTCTGGCGGAAGTTATCCGAATTGCTCTTCATTGTCAGTCTGTATACACCAACAACAACTTCATGCTCTTTATGTACATCATAGCAGTCACTTGCCTCATATCCACCTGCGATTTCTAATACACGATCTGCAATAAAATCTTTACGTGTACGATTCGATTCTACGATTGCCTCAATTAAATTCTCCGGTACATCTGCATAGTTCGCCAGTAACTGTTTAGTGTCTTTTGGAAGGCAATATCCGCCATAGCCGAAAGATGGATTATTATAATGTGAACCAATACGTGGATCAAGGCAAACCCCATTAATAATCTGCTGTGTATTTAATCCTTTCATTTCTGCATAAGTATCTAACTCATTAAAATAGGATACACGAAGAGCAAGATAGGTATTGGCAAATAATTTTACTGCCTCTGCTTCTGTAAATCCCATAATTAATGTATCAATGTCTTCTTTAATCGCACCTTCCTGAAGAAGACCTGCAAATGTCTTTGCTGCCTTTACCAGTCGTGCATTATCTACATCTGTTCCAACGATGATTCGGGATGGATACAGGTTATCATAAAGAGCCTTTGACTCACGTAAAAATTCTGGACTAAAAATAATGTTATCACAGTGGTATTTCTCACGAACAGATGCTGTATAGCCTACTGGAATAGTTGATTTAATAACCATAATCGCATCCGGATTATATTTGATAACAAGCTCGATTACAGTCTCTACTGCAGAAGTATCAAAGAAATTCTTCTTACTGTCATAGTTCGTCGGTGCAGCGATGACAACATAATCTGCATCTTTATAAGCAGCCTCTGCATCTAATGTTGCTGTCAGATTTAGCTCTTTCTCTGCTAAATACTTTTCAATATAGTCATCCTGAATCGGAGACTTTCTGTTGTTAATCAGATTCACTTTTTCTTCAATGATATCCACTGCCATTACTTCATGATGCTGAGATAAAAGGGTGGCGATGGATAAACCAACGTATCCTGTTCCTGCTACTGCGATCTTCATGTGTGTTTTTTCCTTTCTTATCTTAGATACAAAATCTGGATTATTTGCTTAAAAAAATTTCTATCTTTTATCCTATTAATGTTTTAATTTTGCTTCTACTTTTTATTGCATTAAGAAGTTTCTTCTTTTCAGCTGAGTCGATATTTTTACATGTCGTATTAAAAATTTCTTCAATAATTTCCATTACCTGATCATATTTGCTTTTCACTACAATCGAAGACAAATATTCCATCACAGCATCATGAGAGTCTAAAATATCTGAATTTTCTTTCAGATTTCTTTTTAATTCTTTAATCTGTTCCCTTGCTCCTATTACACATCTTGATTTTACATCATCCTCAATCATCTGTCTTCGTGCTTTGTCAGTCATCCGGCTTTCCCAATCTGTAGTCCCGACTCGTGAATACATATTCCCAATAAGCCATCCCAGCTTTGCTTTAAATTCATCACTTAATTCAAGCTTTTTTGCCTTCAAACATACTTCGTAATGTAATTCACTTTTTAAAGCAATTGAAACTTTAAGATAGGTTACCATAGACTTTGGAAAATCTAATGCTTCTTCTTTATAAAGAAAAAAATAATCTGGTTCTGTATTATTATATATCCGCTCAACCAACTGAGTTACTCGTATTTTAGCTTTTTCCTCTACCAATAAAAATCCATTATGCTCCTCAGCCATCTTTCTTGAAATTAATATCCTTTTAAAAAAATCGCTATATTCTCGAACAGCTGCCAAAGTAATATACGGTGTTTTACATGGTTTCCCATTTCTTCGTACTAAGTCACAACTTTGAGAAAGAACCATAAAATATTTATATTCTGGCTTCAGAAAATACGGGTGTATTTTTTCTAAAATTGTAGCTAGTTCATCCGTTTTTTCGAGAACATCCCCTTGACATAATAAATTCATATCTGGATATTCTTTATAAGTAAAATGAATATCTTGATTGCTTAATACATCTTTAAATTCTTTTGTTGCTTCAGCCATCGCCATCAATATCCACCCATCATCTCATTCAACTTACGATATATTTCTTTTCTTTTTTGATCCGCTAAATCTACTTTTTTATAAACTTCTGGAACTTCTTTTGATAAACTCTTTCTGGAAATCTGAACTACACTCTCTTTTTTCATTTGATAAGAAGTAGAATAGGATATGGATATTTTTTCCATGCTAGTTTTTTCCCCAAAAATAACTCTATCTTTTAATGTTTCTACACTCATTATTCATCATCCTCTATCTCGTATCCAAATGCTCTAATTAACTTAGAAGTCTGTTCCAAGAATTTTTCAATTTGAGAAACTGTTATATCAGGCATTTCTCCCGTAGCGGTTCCGTAATGTTCATTAAAATGTAGTACAAATGCTCCTCCATCCAACGAACTTTCTAAATTTAAAATTCTCTCATCTTTAGCTAAAGTACGAATCACTTTAGATGCCTTAATTTCATAGCCACATGAAATAATGTCACTATTATCACCCATCGCATCTATTATATCCGCAAATTGCGATCCATCAGAATCAACATACTCACAATTAAATCCGTATGCATTGAGTACTGGTGTTGTCGCTCCTTGAAGAAAATTATTAACACACCTTACTAATTTTTCAACTGTCGGCTTTTCAGTATTCTCAGCCGTAAATAACATTTGGCTTTGAGATGGAGCTATTATCACCCCATCACATCTATAAGTGACATTAACATCTATGCCTTGCCCCTTTACACCTAATTCAATTTCGGATTTTTCGTAAACATTACTTGCAATCCAATCTGGTTGCAAATAAAATTTATTCCAATCCCCTAGAAGTACTACTGTCAAAGAACCATCTGCAAAAACCATATCATTACCTCCCTAAGTTAATTATCACTTCTACGTATTATGAACAAAACATCTCCCTATTTTAAATTTAGCTGTAATAATTACTATTTATATTCTATTCTTCATCTATTACATCTTTATATATCAGACCATCGTTCTTCAATAAATTTGCTCATATCTTCATACCATCTCTGACAATCTTTATATCTTTTTTTATCCGTCCACCAGTCATATGAATTACGATACAAACTTGCTTTATCAAAATTTTTTCTATTTAAGCTACTAGAGTTCACACCATAATTGTTAGGCTGTGCATAAATATGTGAACCAGCTAACGGAGTATAACGTAGTAATGAAATTCTATCAATATATCCTTTTTCATACATCTTATCTAAAAATTTTTTTGTTTGCTCATGAGTTTCATCACTTTCAAATGGTAATCCTGTAATAATAAAAACCTTAACATTAATTCCAGCTTTCTTTGTTTTTTCGATGGCTTCTTCTGCTTGAGCAACTGTTACTCCTTTATTCATTTCTTGTAGTAACTTATCACTTCCTGTTTCAATACCAAATTTTATTTCTATACAACCCGACTCTTTTAAAGCAGCTAATACTTTATCATTAATACTATCAACTCTAGCCGCTAACGACCATTTTAAACCGAGCTTATATGAAGCAATATATTCACAAATCTCAATAGCTTTTTTCTGATCTGTCAAAAAGCAGTCATCAATAATTGAAAATCCTTCTATCTGATATGTATCTATTAATGTTACAAGTTCTTGAACTATCAAGTTTTTACTACGATATCTAATTTCTTTAATCCTATGATCCTGATTTGCAGCACAATAAAAACAATTGTATTTACAGCCACGACTAAATAACATATGAACCATTCTTATTTCTGTTCCTGCTAAGCGATCTGTCATTACCACATCTTCATCCGGAAGTAAATCTCTTGCCGGAAAAGGTATTTTATCTATATCTACACATAACGGTCCCGATGTTGCTTTAATACTTCTATCAACTCCTCGATAAATTATTCCTTCAATTGCCGCATAATTTCTATCTTCATAATTTTCACAGAAACTTTTTATACTATTTTCACTTTCTCCCTTAAAAATAATATCTGCATCAAAATCTGTAAAAACATCATTAGCAAACCTTTCAGCCTGATAGCCACCTGCAAAAATCACCGCATCTTTTCTTTTTTTACTTGCATTACAACAATGTTTTAATATACCATATGAATATGAAGAAATTATACTAAAACCTATTGCATCATACTTATCCCATATCTGCAAATCGTCATTTGAAGTCTTCTCATCTACTGCTATTAATTCAACATCCCATTCTGGCATTTCCAGAACAGATGCCGCAAGATACATTACTCCAAACGGAGGAAATTCCTTTCTTCTCTCCTGCTTTCTTGCCACCTCATATGATTTTACATAAACTAATGCCATATTAAAACGCTTTTTAGTTTTAGTTACGTGTCGATATAAGGACTCACAAAAGCTAATAACCTTTTCACACTCTTCTACATTACAAGATTCCCACTTCAACATAAACATATCTGAATAATACTGATATTCCTGCGAATTCAACTCATTAACCGAATATAAATTTTCAGCATATGTTTGTAGTTGAAAAAAAGGGAAACTCTTTTTCTTTCTCAAAACTTTTCTTGTATCTTTTCTTTCTCTTCTATAAACAATCCCTGCATCATCAATAAAACGTGCTCGAAATTCTTTATCTTTATTTTTATCATTATAAAATCGTATATCAATAAATCCTCTAAAGTCAGTTTTCATTCGTCCAATTCTTAATAACTGTTGAAAGGTAGCATCATTTAATCTTTCTTTCTTTTGAAATTGACTATATAAAATTTCGGGGTTTATAGTCCCATGATAAATTGAATTTAGCAATTTAGACTCTTTTTCCAACCCATGACTGCACAATATATCTATTTTTAATCCATTAAGCTTCTGTTTTAAATCAAATAACTGTTTATATTCTTCACTATTATCCATCAATTGTGGAATATCTATTTCATCAACTTTTACTCCTCCAAAAAAATCCATATCACCAGCTGCAATTCTAATTACACTATTAACCCGAGCATTTTTTGTAAATTCTTTAATTTTTTCACTATATTTCTCAAACGGTAATATTCCTGTTTTTCGCTTATCAAGCCAGTTTATCCCCAGATATGTTCCAGTAATCAGAATTATTTGTAATATGATGTTTTTTTCAACACCATTATAGAATCCTGATAATTTTTCATAAACTAATAACGTAGGATTAGTTTTTCCCAACAAATGGAAAATCACTGCTAAAAGAATAAGCACTATGAGCGTAAAAAATATATGTTTATTTTCTTTTCCATCTTCAAACATTTTTGATAGTAATACACCTACCACACCGGATAATATTATCATCAACATTTAACCTCGTCTCCAGTCCTATTATTCTTTCGATACATCATATTTGAATAACCTTCTGTGTTACGTTTTAAAATATCAATTTGAAGTTCTTCGACAAATTTTATTAAATCTTGATTTCTTTTTTCTATAACATCTGATTCATTCTTATTTTCAATTTCAATAAAAAATCCCAGATCTTCAACCTTATCTAAAGCAACTAAAAAACCTGTATTTACATAAAACTCCATTCGATATTTATCCACACATATTTCATTTTGATAATTAATTGCCTTAAGAATAGAATCCATTATTTGTGAATCTGCAATCTCTGTTTCATACTCTTCAATAAATCGATCACTCGTATTCTCATTATAAATACGCTTATAACTGATAATTGATTTATCTTCTTCTGTTCTTATACGGAGACAACGGTCTCCACAATCATAAAAGCTTTCCTCTTGTGGAGAATAATATACATCTACTTGATGTTTTTCTTTTTTAAATATAGCTGTCTCTTTCATCAATTTTAGTACTCTATCATAATCACCTTTATTTAACTTTAACTTTATTTCAATTTCTTTTCCATCCATATGATAATCTCCCTTACTTTATATAATTATAAATAAACATCTTATTATGAATCTTACTATATTAATCCTCAAACTTCAACGTCTTATTTATACTCGCAATATTATTAAGAATTAAAGAATCAAGCAATTCATTAATATCAAGTTCACCGCTATCGATCAACTTTATTGCGTTTTTGTAAAAAGAATTATCATTTTTAAATGGTAATTTAATTTCCTGTATGGTTGCTTCTAAAACCATCTTGTTATGAAGAATAGCTAAAACTGCATGAAGAAAATTCTTTTTAATGTCAGTATTTTTCATTTCTGCTTTTACAGTTTTAACTCCTACAGCCGTTAATACGCCTTTAATATCTCTTCCTTCTTTAATCACTGTAACTATGTGTTCATCAATTAATTTCTTTGTTCCGGTTCGAACATCTATGATCCCTTCTCCCACTTCAGGGCAAAAAATAGGTTTATTTTGTTTTGATGCAAACTCTACATTATGCATCGTCCCACCTTTTTCATCACATTCATAGATTATAACTGTTCTTGACATTCCTACAATTATTCTATTCCTATTAACAAATCTAAATCTATCAGCTTTAGTACCTACAGGATATTCAGACATTAATATCCCTCCACTTTTAAGTATACGCTCTGCTAATGTCTTATTTTCCTTTGGATAAATAATATCAAGTCCATGTGCTAATACTGCAACAGTTTTTCCACTAGCAGAAATACATGCCTGATGTGCTAATTTGTCTACACCACATGCCAATCCTGAGATAATAGAGCAATCATTCTTAACCCATTGTGGGATAAGATAATTTACTGCATTGTATGAAAGTTTCGTGGGCTTTCTTGTTCCAACACATGCAATAGCATGCTCTGAAATTTCGGCAAATTCCGCTCCTTTATAATAGATAATAGCTGGCGGATTATCTATCTTTGCTAATTCTTTTGGATAGCTTTTATCCATATAAAAAGTAACCTTTATATCTAGTTTTCTACTGTTTTTTAATATCTCATCTGCTTTTAAAAGAGCCTCATTCACCAAATCATTGTTCAAAAAATATTCTTGATATAATATCAATTCAAAATGATTTTCAAATACGGACTCATCCGTAAACATTTTTTCAATATCAAAAGAATAATTTTGTAAAAGAAATAGCAAATCCTTATTTTTAATTCCTAATTCTCTTAAAGCAATAACATATTTTATCATTTTATATCATCCTTAATATTATGAATTGAATATGTTAAATAAATCAGACACTTCTTTTTTTGCTTTGTCATTTATTTGGTAATTTCCAATTAACTCATGTGATTCTAATTCATATTGATACCCTGGTTTAAATACATCACCAGTAATTTTATAATCGTATTTCTGAAAATCGTTTCTAAAAATGCCAATGGAAACAAAGATAATCTTATTTGCCCCAAGACTTTCAAGTAAATTCTTTACTGCATTAAATGAATTGCCATGTGTCATATAGTCATAAGCTATACACACTCACAGACCAGTTGGCATACGAGTATCTTTCTAAGTTTTTCATACAGTTTCTAGTGGTGACTCAAGGTCTATCAACCTCCCTGAGTGGATTAAGAGCACCAATCTAAGGAATTTTCCTATGTCACTTCTATCTTATCATCAAAGCGCAAAAAAAGCGACATCTAACCTAGAGTGTCGCTTTGCATTAGAGATATGTTTCCAAAAAAAGAGCCTCTCGGCTCTTTTCATTTTAAATCGCAAACAAATCGTTTAGGTTCTCAGCCATAGTTGGGTGAGTGAAAATTTGTTTAGCCAAATCTGTGTATGGAATGTGATGATTCATAGCTAGGGTAATTAGATTGATAATTTCATGAGATTCTTGACCAAAGAGGGTCACACCCAAGATTTCCTTAGTTTCAGGATTTACCACAGCTTTGAAGGCACCACGCAAATCACCGTTAACATGACCACGAGGCATACCAGCAACTGGAAGTTCCTTGACAGCAACCGGTCCACCTGCTGCTCTGGCTTGGTCTTCAGTAAGACCAACTTGAGCCAAAGGTGGGTTGAGGAACATAGCAGTTGGAACAGCTCCACGTGTTTCAAGGTTATAGCTACCATCACCAGTTAGGTAATTAAAGACAATACGGAAATCATCTAGTGAGATGTAGGTAAATTGAAGGCCACCATTAACATCACCCACTGCAAAGACACCAGGAACACTTGTTTCCAAATGTTTATTGACCTGGATACCACCACGTTCAGTCAAGGCAATATCAGTATTTTCCAAGTGAAGAGGTTCGATATTAGGCTTGCGTCCTGTCGCATAGAGGAGTGCATCAAAACGGAACTCGCCTTTGTCAGTAACAACGACAACTTCATCACCGTCATTTTTCACTTCGGAAGTTTTAACACCTTGCTCAAAGACAATGCCGTCCTCTTCCATGTATTCCTTGGCCAACTTAGCAATAGATGGCTCCACACGTGGCAAGAAGCTAGTCGCTGCATCCAAGACAGTCACTTGGCTTCCCAAACGGTTATAAAGGCCAGCAAATTCAAGGCCGATATTACCACCACCTAAGACACCCAAACGTTTTGGCAAGGCTTCAAGGGTTTGAATACCAGTTGAATCGTAGACATGCTTAGTTGTTGTCAAGCCAGGAATAGGCAAGACATTAGACACGGCACCTGTGTTGATGACAATAGTCTCAGCTGTTAGCTCTTGGCGATCATCACCAGCCACTACTTCAATAACCTTATTTGACACAAAATGTGCCTCTGCATCAATGACATCAACGCCATTGTCTGCCAACATTTTATAATTCTTAGCATTAAGACGACCAGTCACTGCACCACGTTCCTTCATGGTATCGTCAAATGACCAGCCCTTCTCAGCCGCAACAATCATAGTCTTAGTTGGGATACAAGCAATATTAATGCAAGTACCACCATACATCGCTTTACTGCGCTCGATGACAGCAACTTTCTTACCAGCTGCATTCATCTTAGCAGCCAGAGTTTTACCGGCTTTACCGAAACCGATAACAATCAAATCATAGTTTAACATTTCTGTATCCTCCTATCTACCGCCATTCTATCATTTAATTTTTCAGACTGCACACAATTGAACCGGAAATAAAAAGAGGCTACAGCTTTTATTGTAACCCCTTTCTCATTCTATTTTAATAGGTTTCTATCAGTCCACTACCTAAGCATTCTTTCGCAGAAATTCTAATATCATTTTATTAAATTGTTTACTTTCGATAAAGGCGCGTGCCCCAGTTTGCTAAATTCATAATAGGAAGCATTTGGGATTCCATCGACAAGTTCCCTTGCACCATCCACTCCCAGAACCAAATCTTTTTTAGATCCCAAAACTTCAATATAGTTTAGCTAGAAATAAATACTTTTAAGCCTCATCCAGTATTCTTAATCACTTAGAGGGAAACAAATAATAAACGTACTGCCGACATCTTCTTTAGACTGAATATCAAGTTCTGCCCGGTGTAACTCTGCAATATCTTTGACAAAGGATAAACCTAACCCAACACCACTATTGAGCGATTTGTTTCGAGAATCTTCGACCTGATAAAAACGGTCCCAGATTTTATTGAGCTGGTCTTCTGAGATACCAATACCATCATCTGCCACTTTTAAAAGAGCCTGATTGTCCACCCTTTCAAGAGTAATGGAAATACTAGTACGAGTAAATTTCATAGCATTACTCAGCAGATTATCTAGCATTCGGATGACAAGTAACTTCTCACCCTTTATCCATAAATTGGGTTCAATAGCTACTTTAAAATCAATAGCTGATTCTGCCCACTTTCTTTCTTGTGCCTGGCAATATTCTGATATCAGGCTTGACAACGATAATCTTTCTAAATCATTCCAATTAAGCTTCTGAGTTTTAGACAACTCCAAAATTTGCTCCGTCATATTTTTCATTAATTTCGCCTGACGGTTTATGATAGTATGGGATTCTTTGGATTCTTCCAGACTATCAGCATATTTCGAACCAAACTCACTTTCAGACAAGATGACAGAAAGTGGTGTTCTAAGTTCATGAGAAACATTTTGATTAAACCGCTTTTCTTTCTCAAAAGTCGACTGGACCGATGATATCATGTCATTAAAAACTTTGGTCAATCGTGTCGTTTCAACATAAGACAACTTATAAGAAGAGGAAACACGTTTAGTGTAGTCTCTACTTTCTGTAATCTCTTCCGCCATCTGAGTCACATCTTTAATTGGCACAAATGCACGTTTTAAAATTCGACGTCCTACCCATGCCATACCAAGAATTGAAATGGGAGCAAGAATAGCTATCGAAATTAAAAACAAGGTTAATTCCTTACTCAGTCCAGATGCGGTTCGCACACCACGAATCCACTTTCCTTTCTTGGCATTATAAACATCGTAATAATAATAGTTCATTTGTGAACTGCTATAGGTAGATAATTTACCAGACTTAAAGGAAGCATTCGCATCAAAATCACTTGGGAGTGCCCCTTTTTCAAACTCCTTATTTTGATTGTAGAGTGCAAAATAGATACCATAGATCGGAAGAGCACACGTCTG
>OKVH01001526.1_pt1 | contig 10603 bp, 10 predicted proteins | sample 1604791 | NCBI WGS metagenome assembly OKVH01 (sample SAMN01760919, study PRJEB22395) | human gut metagenome | reverse complement strand
GAAAAGGCCGTAAAAGCCATCAGTAAACTGTACAAATAGAGAAAATTATGATACGGATATTCAAACGGCTGCCGGGTGTGATTTTTATGGTGCTTCTCCTCGGCCTGGCAGGAAAAGAAGCACTGTCGCATCAGAGAACCTATTCTCCGGTTGAAAAAAGAGAACTTCAGACACGCCCGGAAATAAGTATAACGAAAGTTCTGGATGGAAGATTCCAGAAAAAATATGAATCGTATCTGCGGGATCAGTTTCCCGGAAGGGATCATTGGGTTTCGTTCCAGACAGACATGGAATTGTTTATGGGCAAAAATGAAATTCATAATGTTTACATCGGAAAGAACCATTACCTTTTGGAACACTATACAGAAAAAGAGTTTGATCCGCAGCAGATTTCCAAAAATCTGCAGGCTCTGGAGAAGTTTGTCGGAAAAGCAAAACAGAACGCGGATGTCCATGTGATGATGGTGCCGACAAAGTCGTGGGTACTCCGGGAAAAACTTCCGGCATTTGCCCCTCATTATAAGGAGCAGAAGTTTTATGATGCATTGCAGCAGAAATTGGAAAAAGAGGATGTACTGATTTCCGTGGAGCCCGTACTGGATGCACATAAAGAGGAAGAAATCTATTACCGGACAGACCATCACTGGACGACGCTGGGAGCATGGTATGCTTATGAACAATACACAAAGGCGGTTGGTGGAGATCTTCAGAGGGCACAGGGGAAAAAGAAGTTCCGTTGCATCAGTAAAGATTTCTATGGAACAACTTATGCAAAAATAAATTATGCCAGACAGGCAGACAAAATTGAGATTTATGAGCCGGCGGATAAACTGCGTGTTGTTTATAATATGGGAGAAAAGAAGACAAAGACACTGTATGATGTTTCCTTCCTGAAAACAGCAGACCAGTACAGCGTTTTTACCGGTGGGAATCAGGCAGTGCTTGAGATTACCGGGGGAATAAAGAACGGAAAAACGCTGCTTTTGATCAAGGATTCTTTTGCGAACAGTATCCTTCCTTTTCTGGCAGAAGATTATGAAAAACTTGTCGTTGTGGATCTTCGCCAGCTGAATGTAAGCGGAGACCGGCTTTTGGAAATGTTTTCACCTACCGATATACTGATTCTTTACAACAGTGCACAGTTTGCACAGGATAAAGAGTTTGAGATCAAGTGTAACTAGTATATCGTTTCGTAAAGAAACGGATTAGGTGGCAGTATCCGGTACGTCTTTTCCGCTTTCCAGATAGGTTATGGCACCAAGGTAAACGGCTCGCGCCAGTTTTTCCTGATAGGCATCTGTGACCAGCAGAGCTGCTTCCGTTTCATTGCTCAGAAACCCACATTCGACAATTATGATCGGTGTGGGTGTTTTTTTTAATATGTAGTAGTCGTTGTTGGATTTACAAACCCTTGGCTTTGGAGGATTAAGGCTGTTGTTTAGGGTATCCTGCATTACTGAGGCAATTACAGAACTTTCCGCAGACTGTTCGAAGTAAAACACCTGTGGACCGGAGACTGAGGCATCCGGAAAACTGTTCTGATGGATGCTGATGGTCATAACCGGATTGGTATCTGTGATCAGTTTTACGCGGTTTCGCAGATCCTCTACTTTTACACTGCGCGAGTTTTCATCTGCAGGAACGGTATCATCACTTCGCGTGAGTACAACCTTATATCCTTTGTTTTCAAACAGGGTTTTGAGTTTTAGCACAATAGACAGGTTGATGTCTTTTTCCAGAGCATCGTTACAGCCAACTTTTCCAGGATCGCTTCCTCCATGTCCGGCATCAAGAACGATACAGGTTTTGGAGGAAGCCGCATGTCTGGAAGATGTCAGTGCAGCTGATGCACGCGCAAGTAAGAAAGCACTTATAAACAGACAGGCAACCATAAGAATTTCAAATTTCTTTTTCATAGAACCTGCTTTATGGAATTATTTATTCCTATATATATGCAGGTAAGTCAGTGGATATACCTGGTAACGGTATCCCAGATATCACTCGTTTCAAATCCGAGTTTCCAGAAGGATGCACCGGCAAGCTTCTTTTCTTCAACCAGTTTCAACCGGCATTCTGCGGAGGCGGAGTCTTCCAGCCATACCTTATAGGTGGTGTCATTATCTGTAAATTCCGAATAGTTCTGTCCACAGTCATCCTGCCATGTTTTGGTTGCACCATGTGTGGCGAGAAAATCGTTTGCAGCTTTCATGCCATAAATTTTTGAGGGAATTTTGGCACCGGCTGCTGTGTCATCGGAACTGCTCTCGGATGGGATTTCCCATACACGCGTATAAAATGGCATTCCAAGAATTACCTGATCGGCAGGAACCTCTTTTAAAGTATCGCTTACACCCTGGGTTACCCAGCTTAAAGAGGCAACAGACCCGGCTTCGGGGCTTCCGGCATAATGTTCATCGTATCCCATAATCACAACATAATCTGCAAAATTTGCCTGTTCTTTTCGATTATAAAAGGAAGTATGCGACATCGGGACGTAATTGTCTACAGAAAGAACAACCCCGTTGTTTTTGCACTTGATGGAAAGCTCCCGGATGAATTCAATAAATGCATCCCCGACTTTCTCCCCGTTCATACTTTCAAAGTCTACGTTGATTCCATCCAGATTGTATTGAATCGCCATGGAAACAATCTGGTTTACCAGATTCTGTCTTTTAGAGGTATGGGTCAGGACTTCTGTTGTATCGGCATTTTTATTTTCCAGATTGCTGACAAGTGCCCAGACCTCAATTCCCTGGTTATGACAGTAATTTACGTAATTTAAGCTTGCCAGACTGGCAATGTTTCCATTGTTGTCATTCAGATAAAACCAGGTAGGAGAGAGTACATTGATTCCTCTGGTATTGGCAAGGACAGAGGAAACCGCGTTATTTGCAGACTGGTTTGTGACCTGATGCCAGGCCATACAGATATTGTAATCTTTCTTTATATGTGCAAAGGTATCCGGAGTGAAATCGCTTTTTCTTGTTTTTTCTTTGACGGAGGAAAGCATACGTTTCTGCATGTATCCGATAATACCGTCGTCTGTCATTACTTTGTCCCAGTTGTCGCCCTGTTCGATCACGGTGACTTCCTCTTTGGAAGAAACTTCTTTCAGAATCGGGCTTTTGATGCCTCCTCTTACGCGCAGGGAGGCATTTTTTTTGGCAGTGGCAGTCTGGTATTTTCCCCACTGGCTGGTAATAATGATCCGGTGGGGATCTTTTACATGTTTGTATTTAAAATCGGAATATTCCTTTACAAAATCCAGATCAATATACGCAGTATCAGAGTTTATGGTAACAATTTTACGACCGTAATCAGCGGAAGATTTTGTAACCATATAACTGGTCTGCTCGGCCTGTGCCGAGATCAGATTTTGTGTTGTTGCATAGAGAAGAATATTCTCGTTATTGTCCCAGTAAAAACGTGAATTTAAATTGTCATGGACAAAATCATAATCAATATAAATATGACCGTCAATGACCCTGGCTTTGGAAGAGGTTACTTCATTATTTAAAACAATGGCAACCTCATCGGAATTTGTCAGATGATAATAAGTGGTTAAATCTTCGTGTTCCTTACTCGGTGTGTATTTGCGGATCAGGGCGAAGACTACGATCGCTGCAGCAATGACAAGTGCCAGTGCAAGCACAGCGAAAATGGAATGAGATTTTTTCTTCATGAGCCGTCCTTCCTTTGTCTGTTGGCAAATTATATATTTATTCCGATTATAGCATTGTGCCTGTACAGATTCAAATGGAATCAGATAAAATTAAGAAATAGAAGTTGTTTGAATTTTTTCGGAAGGGCAGTTGTGTCTGTGGATCTGCCCTCCCATTTGTCTTTTTTCAGTTTATTTTGTGCGTGACGGAGTTGCATTGAGACTCATTTCACACCCATAATAATAGCCCATTTGTTATTTTATTTTTTTTAATGGATCGTTTTAAAAAGTAACGATCAGACTTTCATATACTTCTGGTCTGAATTCAATGACCAGCTGATTGTCAGTAGATAAATTTAATGTGATAACTGTTTTCCTTTCCATATTTGTTCAAAGAATCCAAAATCATGAGAGGACACTTGAAACGGGTTTTCGAGAAAGGGAACCGGAATCACACGGATTCCATAGGACGTTTCGACTCTTTTTCGGTCTTTTTTGAGGTTTCCCATACTCATAAAACGGACATTTGTTTTATAATCCTTTCCTAAATTTGTTTTTTTCAGTTCCTCAATAAATTGTAAGAGCTGCCGATCCTTCCAAATACTCACATTTGTCAGTACAATACAGTAATCACAGCGGACAAATTCCGGAAATGAGTATGGAGTCAGAACCCCGAAATCCAGAATTTTATACTTGTGTTGCAGATGTAACTGTTCCCGCAGCTGCCGGAGTGTAATCTCCGGATAGTAGCTGACACCATTGCAGCGAAAAGGAATGGTTGGGTCCTTTTTCGAAGAAAGCGCAGCGATTTCATGACTGGAATTGACTTCCAGGTATGCGGTGCGGGCCAGAAATCTGCTGTGTAAAAAGTTGCAAAGCGAAATACTAAAGTGTGTTACACCGGAATTTACTGTTGTACCGCAGACTCCTATGGTTGCAGGAGCCGGAATAAATGGTTTATGAAACGTAAAAATAGGCGATTCCGTCCTTTCTCAGGTTGTTGCAGCCAGTGAACAAAATCCAGCTTTTCTTTGTCTGCACGAAAGATGTCCGTATTGAACGGATAAGAATAGACCGGCTGTGAAAATGTTCTGGCAAAATAAATGGCAGAATTGTGGTCGCACAGATTCGCAACAACATGCAGGCGGGTACCAAAATTTTGTAAAAGAAAGTCTTTGGACTTTGCATCGTCCCGATGCCACAATGATCCTCCACACACATAGATAATATGATCCGCCGTTGCAAGGCAGGAGAAAGAAAAATCACATCCGTAATCATTTACCATGATTTGTGCGACAGGCTCTGGGATTTCGATGCCACTGTCATATTTTGGAAATCCTGTAAAATTGAGATAAAAGAAACAACCGTTTTTTTCCCACACATGTTTCAGCTGGGCAACCGTCTTGCGCAAGTCGTTTGACCAGTTTTTTTCCTGGTAAATCGCGGAAATGCCAAGGTAGTTAAGTGTTGTCACCAGTGCGATTGCTATGTGTGTTGCACCACAGCCGCTGTGACTTCCAACGACTGCAATTGTCTGCCTGAGATGCGTTCTTCCCGTAGTTTCAATTACTTCTTTTAATGCAGAGTACAGAGCCTGCGGTGATTCATAGCGCAGGTCGGGATCTGCTGAAATTGCTTTTTGAATTTTGGGATAAATAGATCGGTTGGTGGCTGCATCCAGATATGGCATCATATATTCCATGATTTTTCCAATGCTGTAGATATCGGATCTCAGGGTTACCGGTTTTCCTGAGATAAGTTCCGGAGCAGAAAAATCCACGTTTCCGAAATGGTTGAAGTCTTTTCCAGAAATGGCAGCAAAAGATGCGACACTGAAGTCAATCAATTTAAGCTGTGTTCCACATACTATAATATGTTCCGGCTTAAGATCCTGATAAAGAATCGGAGAAGGCCGTAATGTATGCAGATATGCAAAAATGTCACAAAGCTGCTCACAAAAATATAAAAACTGGTTCTGGGATATTGACTGTTGATGAAGCAAAAATTCTTCTAAAGAGTCACCCTGAATATATTCTTCCACAAGATAGTAGAATGATTCATCTTCTTCAAAATCATAAATTGTGGGAATTCCGGGATGCTGAACAGACTTTAGAATCTGTGCTTCGGATATTGCGAAGAGCGGTTGTGCAGAAGTATTTTTGGGGAATCGCTTCATTGCACGGTACTGCTCTAAAGATTGCTGTCTGACAAGAAAGACACTTCCGCATTCTCCCTGGCCAAGGGGACGAATCAGCTCGTATCGGTCAGACAATATTAAATTTTTGTTATTCATACGCTCCTTTGGGTCAGAGACGCATCTCATGCATAAACTTATAACACACTTTATTTTGCAATGCAAGTATTTTTTTTATAATTTTTTAATCCGTGGTAACTTTACAACGGGAGGGCATTTGATTATAATAAGTGTACCATTTACGGAAAGCGATTTCCAGAGAAGGATGTGATAGAGATGAAAATTGAAAAAGTAAATGAAAATCAGATTCGATGCACATTAACAAAACAGGATCTTGCAGATCGTCAGATTAATCTGCGGGAACTGGCATATGGTTCTGAGAAAGCAAAAGGACTTTTCCATGATATGATACAGCAGGCAAATTATGAGTTTGGATTTGATGTGAGTGACAATCCACTTATGGTAGAGGCAATTCCATTGTCTTCCGAATCCCTGGTTTTGCTGATTACAAAGGTTGAATACCCGGAAGAACTCGACACCCGTTTTTCACAGTTTACGGAAGGCGGTGATGAGGAGGAACTGTTTTCGAATATGGGGGCAGCCGGAAATGTGGAACGCAAAGGCGCAGATGATATTTTGGAACTTTTCCAGAAAATACGTGAAGCAAAAGTCTCTCCGGAGAGTGAAAATGCACAGCAGACAGAGGCACCGGAAGAAGTACCGGAAGTACCGGCAGATCTGACGAAAATGTTTGAATTTACGACGATAGATCAGGTGGAGCGTCTCGCACATGTACTTGTAAATTATTACAATGGGCGAAATGACCTGTTTAAGAACGAGAAGAAAAACCGGTTTTATCTGGTGATCCACAAAGATGACCATACACCGGAAGAGTTTAATAAAGTCTGCAATATTATTTGCGAATATGCACAGCAGAAAAACTATAATCCTGCAGTCGGAGCATATTTCGCGGAGCATGGAAATAAAATTACGGGACCGCAGGCACTGCAGGTGTTTGCATCTCTTTAGAAAATTTAAATCAAAAAGGAGTGCTGAAATTCAGCACTCCTTTTTGATACGTGAAATCTATGCGGTTGCATCATGCTCGATGAAATCGTTGATATCATTTACCAGATCATCCGGGTCGATTCCATGAACCATAGCGGCCTCAGCAATAGTCTCCATCTGGGATGATGGGCAGCCAAGACAATGCATACCAATGTTTAAAAGCATAGGTGCTACGTTCTCATCAATCTGAAGAAGTTCTCCGATCATAGTATCCTTGGTTACTTTAGCCATGGGATAAATCCTCCTTTGCAAATATCGTTTAATGTTGCTATTATAATACGATTTCCCGTTAATTGCAAATTATACTTTTTTTTATTAAAGAATTGGCATTTTCGGACGATATATATGTCAGATGAAATGACAGGGAGTGTCAAATCAGAGGGCAGGGATGCTCAAACGTAGCGTATACGGGAAGGAATAAGTATGAAGATTAATCGCAACATGTCTGCTGTTGTTGCCAACCGGCAGCTGCTCCGGACAGAAAATAAACTGAGTATTTCCATGGGCCGTCTTTCTAGTGGATATAAGATCAACAAGGCAGGGGATAATCCGGCGGGAATGGCAATCTCCAGCAAGATGAAAGCACAGATTGATGGTCTGGATCAGGCAGAAGCGAATTCTGATGATGGACAGTCCGTACTCAGAATTGCAGACGGGGCATTAAACGAAGTCAGCAATATGCTGCAGCGTATCCGTGAACTGAGTGTTCAGGCGGCAAATGGAACAAACTCTTATTCGGACCGTCAGAGTATTCAGGACGAGATTGATCAGCTGACACAGGAAGTTGACCGGATTTCCACAGATACAGAGTACAACAAGAAGACGCTGCTTGACGGTTCGGCAAATACACGTGTGTATGTGAGTGGAACACATCAGGATAAGACAAAATTTGCACGGAGCGCAACAAGAATTGACTTTTCCGAGGAAGTTCTTCCGGGTGATTATACGGTGGAAGTGAAGACTCCGGCAAAGCAGGCAGAGTATCAGTTGGATCTGTCCGGTCTGATCAATGATCCGAATTTTGGCGGAGGTACGGTTTCCATCAATGGAGTAGGAATAGATTATGAAAAGGGCATGAGTGCGGATGATGTATACAAGCAGCTGATGTCTGTGGCAGATGAAATCGGATGTAAGATTGAAAAGGATCCAAATAATGCAGGAGTTTATAATATTACTGCGGATAACAAGGGATCAAAGGAAACACTGACAATTCTCATGTCGGATGAGATGGCACATAAAACTGGCCTGGATCAGCAGGGGGCCGTTCAGAATGCTGATGACAAAAGTTACAAACTTGTGGCAAGCGGAACCGATGCAGAGATAGAACTGAAAGATGGGTTTGGAAGTACAGTAATTACAAATGTCGAGGGAAATCGTGTGAAAATCACGGATAAGGGTGGATTTTCCATGGATTTTCTGCTGAGTGATGACGTACAAAATGGGGATACCCTTACATTTGATGTGACGGATGTTGGTGCGATGACCATCCAGATCGGTGCGAACCAGTATCAGAATATGGATGTACATATTCCGGAAGTTTCCTCGGAGAGTCTGTATCTGGATACGGTAAATGTGGCGGTCAACGGAGGTGCTGACAAAGCCATCAGCACGATGGATGCAGCAATTGCAAAATTAAGTGCTGTCCGCTCCGGAATCGGTGCATATACCAATCGTCTCGAGTATGCAAGCTCCAGTCTTGCAGAGACACAGGAAGATATGACAACCGCATATTCAGGGCTTATGGATACCGATATGGCATCTGAAATGACAGAATATACACAGCAGAATATTCTGGAACAGGCTGCTGTTTCGGTGTTATCACAGGCAAATGATATTCCACAGCAGGTACTGTCTTTGCTGCAGAAATAGGAGTAGCATATGGAAAATGAGCTGAAAAAAGATTTTACGAGACGACTGAGCCAGTGTAATTCCGGTGAGATGATCGTCATCATTTACGATATCTTTTTTGCCTATGTGGATGATATTCGGCAGGCACACTGCAAGGGAGATCATGATGGACAGAAGGATGCGATCCGGAATGCACAGAGTGTTCTGGATGAACTGATCGGAAGTCTCAATTTTTCGTATCCGATCTCGCACAACCTGTATAAACTCTATATGTTCTGTAAAAATGAGCTTTCACGGGCGATGTACGAGAATCGGCTGGATGGAGTGCAGGAAGCGGAACATATCATGCACCGGTTGTATACTTCTTTTGTAGAGGTGGCGAAACAGGACAAGAGTGCACCCCTTATGAAAAATACCCAGCAGGTATATGCAGGGATGACTTATGCGCGCGGTGCCGTAAACGAAGATTATATGGATGTGGACAGTCACCGGGGCTTTTTTGTATAAAATTCCCGTAAAATGTGAACGGTCAGGAGGGAAGCGAATAGTTTCCCTCTATTTTTTTTACACATCCCAGAAGAAATTTATAGCGCATCTGTACGGCTTTTGCCTGATAAATGTAATAGTCGATCAAATCCGGATCAACGACATTTTCAAGATTGGCATAGGTATTTTGCAGTTCTGCGGTTGTCTGTTTCAGATTATCGAGAAGTATTGCATAGCCATCAGGGGGCTGAGGGGTTGTCTTAAACAATTTCATTGGATCACCTGCTTTCTGAAGTCTCTCTTTTACAAGTATAAGCAAAAATGGAAAAGTTATACAAAAAATTTGTAAAAAACTGCTTGACAAATAAAATTGGCATTGTTATAATTCGATTCACAACAAAGGGGTGATGCAAATTGATTTCGATGCAGGGGGCATCGGTTCTGACACTGTATGCAATCTTAATTGTGGCAGTCGTTCAGGATATTACCAGCATGAGGATTAGTAACCGGCTGATTATCATGGGTTTATTTTTATCGATGGCATTCGGTATAGTTTTGGGTGGAATGCCGCGAATCATTCAAGTTCTTTTGAATATTTCTATTCCGGTTATCATGTTATATCTTTTTTATCTCATAGGTGTGTTGGGCGCCGGAGATATCAAACTTTTTTCCGTTATCGGTGGATTTACAAATTTAAAAACATTGACAGACTGTGTGCTGGCAGCATTTGTGGCAGGAGCAGTAATAGCCGTGCTCAAGATGTTGTATATGCGCAATCTTAGAATCAGCCTTTTTAAAGCACAGGTTTTTTTAAGGGAACTGTTTTCGGGGAAATTCTCCTCTTATCGAAATGGCTGGGTTCAGGAGCAGAATCTGATGCATTTTTCTGTTGCGGTTTTACTGGGAATGTTATACGCGCATCGGACAGTATGGCTGTCACTGTTTTGAAAAGAAAGGAGGAGCTATGAGGAGAGCTCGATTGGGACTCTGTATTGGAGACCGGGAGTATGGTGACCGTTTTACCAGCTGCCTGATGAATCATTATCGGGATCAGCTTGAGCTGCACATGTTTTCCCAGAAGGAGGCACTTCAGGAGAACTGGAAAACCCTGGATGCAATTGTTCTGTCGGATGATTTGGCGGGGGAAAACAGGATAGAATGTGAAATTCCACAAATTTATCTGTTTGATGGAAATGAAAATGTGGATAAAGAGGTGGAAAAAGGGGTGGTGTTTGTGGATAAGTATCAGGAAGTGAATAAAATCGTCGATGAGATTTTAAAACAGATTGGGGAGGAAATAAAAAATGCCAGTGGGGGTGTGAAGCAAAAATTACAGGTTCTTGCAG